>MDTE01085229.1_pt1 | contig 10988 bp, 11 predicted proteins | sample 811231 | NCBI WGS metagenome assembly MDTE01 (sample SAMN05326651, study PRJNA326480) | marine metagenome | isolation source: seawater | place: Indian Ocean: Red Sea | collected 2010 | reverse complement strand
TAGGTTATGAAACAATTAATCTGGGCTCGGACAAACCCGTCTCAGTAAATACCTGTATCTCATTAATAGAAGAATACTTAAACAAATCTGCTATAAAAAAATACCTTCCGAGGCACCCAGCGGATGTCCAGAACACCTGGGCCGACGTTACCAAAGCTAGAAAATTACTGGAATGGCTTCCAAAAACCGACCTGAACAACGGCCTTTCAGAAACAGTAAAATGGCATATCGAAAATCAATCTTGGGCTAAAGCCATTACTATTAATTAATAATACGTCTTTATAATAACTCACGAATCGTACTGTGATTCCTTGCTAGTATCTTCAGTACCCGGTAAAATATAGTTATCCCGGACGTTATGGTAACCAGACCAAAGAAAAAGCGGAGAACATTCTATATAATCCTCAACAGTGGTCCAATGAAATAATCACTGAGGTGGAAATTAGAATTTATCTACATAGAAATATCATAAACAGATAAGGTTGTAAGATTTATTGAGTAAGTAAACTCGTAGTCAGTTGTTTGAGTAGGGATAGGGAAGTGTTGGAAGAAATAGCTGAAAACCAAAACCACTCTGAGTGGAAAATCGTACGCGTGACGAATAGGTCCGAGCATCTGGCAGCTCAAGAATTAGCTGCTAACGGATTTGATTCGTATTGCCCAAGCGTTATTGTGGGACATCCAATCAAGCCGAACTACACACCTCTCTTTCCAGGTTATGTCTTCGCCCGTAGAAGAAACCTCTCCACGACTACCCATCCTATATACATGTTGCCACACGTTTATGGCTGGGTGGGTTTCGATGGCCACATCCCATCAGTTCCAGAAAATATAATCTCCGACTTACAGAGCAGAGTCTCAGACATAAATTCAGAGGGAGGGTTGTGGCACAAATATGAGATTGGCGACTTAGTCAAAGTTACACTCTGCGGCGTTGATGCAGTAGGAACTGTTACTTCATCTCCTAAAACACCGTACAAACCGATCGATATATTATTAGATTTTATGGGTCGAGAGGTTCACGCTCAAGTATCCATAGACAGGGTCAATCCATATAAATACAACCTTAACAATACGAGTAATACTCTCAGAAGATCACGTGGTAGAGGACGCTGGACCAAGCAATACCGAGAGTTACGAAGCGTTAACGCTGAGACATTACAGAAGGAAACCCAACAAATCAGCTAACGTCGTAGCCATCGCTCCGTAGCTGATAATATAATGTAGGTATTCTCGTAGTATATTACGAGTGGCGGAGCATGATCAGCGAGAAGTTGATTAAATCAAAAAACATTAGTTCAGATGGAGAATATTATGCCAGATTTTCTAAAAGGTAACTACAATCTTGATAGCGACAATACTGACACACAGCCTAAAAAGAATACGAAAAGCTTAACCGAAGAATTTGAAGAAAATGCATTGGCGAAACTTGGCGGTAGCATCTGTTTCGTATCTAAGTCTGGAAGCCTAATATGGAATGGAGATTCTACAGATTCTGAACCAGAATAGAATATCCAGCCTATTTACAGATAATTCAGACACCAATATTCCGGAGTTTTATGGCCAAAATTTTATTCATTAATCCAGTGGTGCGGGAAGAAGATGATCCAAAGCATGTTCCATACGGCATGGCACTTCTGGCTGCCATAGCTAATCAAGCAGGACACGATGTTCAAGTATACGACGCAAACGCATGGAGACTCGGGGACGATGCTCTAAAAACGGCATTGCAAGCTGACTTATGGGACGTCATAGCCATCGGTGGAATAACAACAGCTTATGGAAATCTAAAAAAGACAGCTCAATTCAGCAAACTCTTCGCCCCTCAAGCCGTATTAATCGCAGGAGGTGGATTTCTCACAAGCATACCACGTGAAATAATGGGGTTAATGCCTGAAATAGATGTCGGAATAGTCGGAGAATCATTCGTCACATTCCCTGAGCTCCTCAATCACATTGACAATAATAGTGCTAACTGGTCAGAAATAAATGGAATAATCTACCGCAACGATAATGGCAGAACTATCCTAACCCCACCAAGAGACCTAATCCAAAACCTAGATGACCTACCGTATCCGGCATGGGAAATGTTTCCTCTGGATATATATTGGGCTAACAGTAGCTTGCTATACAGTGAAGAAGCTTTTACTTCAAAGCGAAGACTAGATATAAATGCGAGTTATGGATGCTCGCTTATATGCAGATTTTGTTTTCATCTCGGAATATCCGGAGATCTAAATTATACCGACGGTCCGGATGGCGGAGATGTACATTTCACATATGATCGAAACATACGATGGCATAGCGCCCGATACATCGTAGACCTCGTAAAGCATGCACGGTCCCAATATGAAATCGATTTCGTGCTTTTCCTAGACGAGAATCTCATGACCATGAATGCACACAGTCGCTGGAAATGGTTGAAGGAGATAACAGATTTATGGATATCTGAAGGGTTACAACCTACTTGTCGAAGAGAAGGAATACCTCATCATCCAGACACTTGCATTGAGGGAGTCCACTGGGGTGGAACTAGCCATGCTACACTAATAAAACCTGAGCTTCTAAATCAGTTATACCTGTCAGGATGCAGCCAGCTATTATACGGATATGAATCCTTTTCCAATCGGATTCTAAAAAATCTTGGTAAAGGCACTAGCGCAATACAAAACGAAAAGTCGCTTAAACAGACTATAGAGGCCGGTATCCGTCCTATACCCAACCAAATGATAGGATTTCCCGATGAATTCTTCGATAGCATAATTGACAGCGTCAATGCGTGGGACCGTATGGGCATCCAACTAGTCCCATTTTTTGCCACTCCATACCCCGGGTCAGAATGGTATTACACCTATAAAGACAAAATCCTGGAACAATACAATGGAAACCTTGAAGCATTTTTGCTGGATTTGGGCGATGCTACTCGTATCACGGCAGTAATCAGCGAGAATTTCAACGCAGTAGAACTACTAGGTCTTAGACAATTAATGGTCAACCGCGACGTAAAAAGAATTAGAGAATACGAAGAAACGTGGCGATCCATACACGGAGAGCCAATAATCCCAGATTTTGTTCATCAGGCAAAACTTAAGAATGGGGATAAATTCTCATTTCACACAAATCCAACCCAGTCCGTACAACTCGGACCTAGTTCATTACCAGATAAATAGATTAACTTTATGACAAACATTTATCCGGATGCACAGAATTTCCCCACTAATAAATCGATGGAAATCGCAGGACGAAGTATCGGGCAGGGGCATCCTTGCTTTTTTATAGCAGAGGCAGGTGTTAATCATAACGGAAATATCGAGAATGCAAAGAGGCTTATAGATATTGCAGTTGCTTCCAAAGCAGACGCGGTCAAGTTCCAAACCTTCAAGGCAGACCTTCTAGCGGTTCCTGATGCCCCTAAAGCGGAATACCAAACGATCACTACGAGTGAAAAAGAATCGCAGACTGATATGCTCAGACAACTTGAATTGCCTAGAGAAGCCTTCCAAGAATTGCAAAGTTATTGTAAGTCCCAGAATATTATCTTTCTCTCATCACCGTTCGATGAATCTAGCGTAGATCTACTATCTGATTTAGATGTGCCCGCCTATAAAATTCCTTCAGGTGAAACTATAAACCTACCTTTGCTAAAACATATTGCTAATAAACAAAAACCCATAATTTTATCCACAGGAATGTCCTATCTTGAAGAAGTTAATACAGCCGTTGATACCATATTTGCAACCGGCAATCATGACATAATGCTGCTGCATTGCACCTCAAACTATCCTGCAGAGCCTTCTGATATTAATCTGAATGCCATGACTACCCTTAAAAATCATTTCAGTTTGCCAATTGGATTTTCCGATCATACTACGGGGCTTGAAATACCATTAGCAGCCGTTGCCATGGGCGCATGCATTATTGAAAAACATTTCACACTTGACAAGACCCTAGCGGGACCAGATCACAGAGCCTCTCTAGAACCAAAAGAACTTAAAAACCTGATTGCGTCTATTCGTAACATAGAACTATCCTTTGGGAACGGTATTAAAGCACCCGCAGCGTCAGAACTAAGTAATAGACACATAATACGTAAAAGTATCTATCTAAATGCCGATAAGGTTGCCGGAGAAATTTTGCTTGAATCTGACCTTGTCTCAATGCGGCCGGCTGGGGGGATTTATCCAAGCGAGATACCAAATATCATTGGTAAACGGTTAATCAAATCCTTGAGTCAAGGAGCTATGTTAACGTGGGATGACGTGACATGAGAAAGATAGCTGTTGTAACAGTAGGAAGGTCCGATTACAGCATATACAGACCTCTAATTGACAGAATCACCCAAGACCCAGAACTTGAACTTTTCTTGATAGCGACTGGAAGCCATCTATCTCATGAGTTTGGCATGACAATTCAGCAAATCGAAGCAGATGGCTTCTCAGTAGACGCCAAAGTAGACATGTTAATATCTTCAGATGATCCCTCCGCTATATCCAAGTCCATAGGTATTGGCACAATCGGATTCGCACAGATGTATTCCGATACTACCGAAATAGATCTTATTATAGTTTTAGGGGATAGATTCGAAATGCTAGCTGCTGTCATAGCAGCCCTTCCTTTCAACATACCTATTTGTCATATCCATGGTGGCGAATCTACAACTGGCCTTATTGACGAGGCGATCAGACATAGCATAACGAAAATGAGCCATGTACATTTTACGTCTACCGAAGCATATTCCAATCGTATCATTCAAATGGGAGAAGAACCTTGGAGGGTTATCACAACTGGAGCACCTTCACTAGACAACTTAAACTCATTAACTTTATATAAGCATGACCAACTGTCTAAGTCTGTAGGTATAGATACCAAAGATCCATTCCTACTCGTGACATTTCACCCTGTCACGTTAGCATACAAAGATACTGAAGAGCATATCTCGGAATTACTTTCAGCACTGGAAGAATCAAATCGAAATGTAATCTTTACGTATCCTAATGCTGACACCGCTAGCCGAAGAATTGTAGATGCGATCGAATCTTATACTAGCAAGCATGTTAACTCTAAATGTGTAATAAATTTAGGTTTAAAAAACTATTTTAGTCTTATGGAATATTCATTAGCCATGGTTGGCAATTCTTCAAGCGGTATCATTGAAGCAGCATCTTTCCAATTACCTGTTGTTAACATTGGAGAAAGGCAGTCTGGAAGAATTCACGGCGACAATGTTATTGACACTCTTTGCTCAAAAACTGAAATAATAAACGCCATTCAAAAAGCAACCAGTCCCGCCTTCATCGAATCGATTAAAGGGATGCAAAATCCGTATGGAGACGGAACCGCATCAGAAACTATAGTTTCATTCTTAAAATCATTAGAATTAACAGAATCTTTGATAATGAAAAAATTCCATTCGGTAAATTAGCAGGCAAAACATGAGCAATCTTGGTGGCGCACCTAGAATAGCATTCATAGGAGCTATTGATTTCAGCAAACACTGTTTATTAGAAGCTATTAACCACCAAGGCAATATAGTCAGTATCACGGGACTCGATCCAAGATATGCATCTAGGCATTCCGACTACGCAGATTTATCACACACGGCCATCGACTTTAATATTCCATACCAAAGTATAAATAACATAAACAGCAATAGTTCAATAAGAAACCTTAAAGAATTAAATCCGGATTATTTCTTTATTTTTGGTTGGTCACAATTACTATCTACAGAAGTATTATCAATACCTAAAATAGGTTCTATTGGGTCACATCCAGCACTACTTCCCAAGAATCGCGGGAGACATCCACTCATTTGGAGTCTAATAAATAATGAGGCAACAGGAGGGCTAACATTTCTCTATCTAGATAGTGGAATCGACAATGGAGATATCCTATGGCAACAATCCTTTCCAATTACTGAATGGGACGACGCGGGTACACTATACGCCAGAATAAAAACTCTTGCTTCTACAGGTGTGCCAGATTTATTGAATGAAATGATGAGCGGACCATTAATTGGTACGAGCCAAAATGAAGAAATCGCAACGTATCTCCGAAAAAGAAGTGAGGAAGATGGAATAATCCATTGGACACTTCCAGCAAAAGCAATACATAGCCTCGTACGGGCATTAACACACCCGTATGTAGGCGCTCATTCATATTACAATGGGAAAAAAATAACTATTTGGAAAACTAAAATACAAGACACTGTAGATGTACAGACTCCGTATCCAAAATTAATGCCTGGATTCATATTTGAATCTGCAAAGGATGGTTTTTACGTCACAACAGGATCAATACCCTTACAATTGTTAGAATACGATATCGATGATAATGATACGCTTTCACACGGCTCTTATATGGAAAATTAACTATGAAAATATTGGTAATATCGGCACATCCCGATGATGAAACCCTCGGATGTGGAGCTACACTACTAAAACACCACGCGTCAGGAGATGCCATTCACTGGTTAATAGCAACCAAGCCTACGAGTCCGCAATGGGATGCCGAAACTATAAAAAAGAAATCCGACGAAGTAACAAGTGTTGCTGAGGCCTATAATGTCACAAGTTTGACACGCCTTGAACATCCATCTACTAAAATGGAGAGTATACCGTTAACGCACATCATCGAAGATATTAGAGGTTGTATAGGCCGTATACGTCCAGATCAAGTTTACACAGTATACGGTGGGGACACCCACACAGATCACCAGATCGTATACAGATCAACCATGTCAGTATTGAAACCTTCTCACATGTCGTATTTCAATGTGACACGAGTACTGGCATTTGAAACGTTGTCATCAACAGAAGCGAACGCACCTCATATGGACGCTAATTTCGTCCCTAACATATTCAATGATGTGACAGAATTCATTGATCACAAACTAAAAATCATGGCTCTATATAAATCTGAGTTACTAGAGGAACCACACCCGAGATCACTTGAGGGCATACGCACATTATCACGGTATAGAGGGATAACGGTCGGTGTACCATACGCCGAGGCTTTCATGCTCTGTCGGGAATTAATTACCTAATCGTATATATCGTCAGAATAAAAAGTACTTCAACTAAATACTTTAACTCTCGGAGTTTTGCTTGAAAGATCTAGCCAAAGAACTAGTGGAACGAATACCAGCTCTTACTCTAACGAAATCTGTTCCTACAGCGTTAGAGAACACATACAACAATCTACCATTTATGGGCTACACCGTAAACGATGTCGTATCTGATGTAAAATCTGATCCACGCAGCGCAATAATAATAGCTTCTGGCCCAAGCCTACACTTGCAAAATCCCGTGAAGAGCATACTCGCAGAAGAATACTCAGGTACCATAGTATGTGCTGACGGGGCGCTGCCATACTGCTTGAGGAACGGTTTAATTCCAGATTATGTGGTTACACTAGATCCACATCCAACTAGAATAGTCCGCTGGTTTGGAGACCCTGATCTAGATAATGCTACACTGGCACAAGACGATTACTTTAGGCGACAAGACTTAGATCCCCATATGGAGGAAAAAGAATTAGAGAGAAATGCCGAGCTTATAACATTATTAAACCAACATGCATCTGACATAAAATGCATAATAGCAACCTGTTCTTCAAGAGCCGTACGGGATCGGTGTATAAGCTCCGGAATGCAACTGTATTGGTGGAATCCTCTATACGATGATATAGATACAGAGAACAGTATAACTCGACAAGCTTACGGCATAAATCATGCTCCATGCTTGGCAACCGGGGGCAATACAGGCTCAGCTGCCTGGGTATTTGCAAGTGCAATTTTGAAGAAAAGCCATATTGCTCTCGTTGGAATGGATTTTGGATATGCACCAGGCACTCCTTTAAATAAAACACAATATTATAAAGAGGCTCTAGATCTGTTTGGCGACCAGATTGAAGATGCATTCATAGATATTTTTAACCCATATACACAAGAACATTGGTTTACAGACCCGACATACTATTGGTATCGTCAAGTGTTTCTTAGCATGGTTAATCAAACAGAATCTACCACTTATAATTGTACGCAAGGCGGAACATTATTTGGAGAAGGTCTCGAATTTAAACCGTTACTAGAGTTCTTGAGTGATCTAAAACAGTAACCTACTAGTTGAAAATGCAAGTTTATGATACCTAATACTCTGCCCACGGTTCTAGCAATTATTACAGCCAGAGGAGGCTCTAAGGGTTTACCTAGAAAAAACGTACTCCCTCTCAACGGCATGCCACTAATTGGATATACCATAAAAGCTGCCCAGCAATCCAATTATTTATCGACGAACCCTGTAATAGTCTCTACTGATGATTTAGAAATTGCACAAATTGCAAAAGATCTCGGAGCAGATGTGCCGTTTATCAGACCTGACGAACTTGCCGTCGATGATATAACCATTTACCCGGTCCTGACTCATGCCATATCTTGGTTTCAACAACATCGCAACTTCTACCCTGACTACACCATGCTACTCCAACCCACTTCCCCCTTTCGCACTTCAGATGATATAGACCAAGCAATGAAAATTGTAGTAGACAATGAAGCTGATGGAGTGGTAAGTGTATACCCCTCCCAACCACATCCATACCTCAGCAAAAAAATAGTGAACGGGAAGCTCAAAACTTTAATTGAATCCGATACGGTATATAACAGGCGCCAAGAGATGCCCTCGTCTTACACATTAAATGGTGCTTTATACGTCGCAAAGTCCACATTACTTATAGATAAGCAGACATTCTACAACGATAATACCTACCCATATATTATGCCAATTGAAAGATCGATTGATATTGATTCTGCCTGGGAAATGCACTTGGCAAACCTTATATTAAAAGATATCGAACAGTAACAAACCATGGCTCAATCAAGTCCCATATAAAGCGCTCATACATACTTGCTAATGTTTCTTAATCATGCATCAATCTAGCTCAAAAATAAAATGCCTAATCATCGGAGGAGGCGGACACGCTAAAGTTTTAATAGACACCATATCCTCTAGAGGATCGGTGCGGATCATTGGGATTCTGGATTCCGAAAAAGATAAATGGAATACCACTATACTAGGGGTCCCAATTCTCGGAGATGATTCTCTTATACCGAAACTGGTATCTGAAGGAGCGAACGCATTCATAGTAGGAGTAGGCTCAACAGGAAACAATAAACTGAGGAGACATCTGTTCGAACTCGGCATTCAACACGGATTGGAACCTATAAAGGCAATACATTTCAATAGCATATGTTCAGAGGCAATCGATATAGGGCCAGGGTCCCAAGTTTTACCCGGATCAATAATAAATCATGGAACCACTATTGGATCTAACGTCATAATAAATACCGGTTCAATAATAGAACATGATTGCATAATTGAAAATCACTCCCACATAGCTACAGGCGCACGACTCTGTGGGACTGTCCGCATAGGAGAAAACACTCATATAGGAGCCGGTGCCACTATACTACAAAATATTCAGATAGGTTCTAATGTAATCGTAGGAGCTGGGTCGGTAGTACTTGAAGACATACGAAGCAATAGTGTAGTGGCCGGTGTACCAGCAACACCAATAAATTGATCGACAAGAGATGTACAGCCGCCTGATAGCTCGGCTTGATATCAAAGGGCCGAATTTAGTAAAAGGAATACAATTCGAAGGTCTGAGAGTACTAGGACTGCCAGAAATATTTGCGCGTCATTATTACGAAAACGGGATCGACGAATTGATCTATATGGATGCTGTTGCAAGTTTATATGGTCGTAACAGCCTCCTTGAGATAATACAGAGAACAGCAAAGGAAATATTTATACCATTAACAGTCGGAGGCGGTATAAAAACTATAGATGATATAAGGTCAGTACTTAGGGCTGGAGCCGATAGGGTATGTATAAATACAGCTGCCATACAACGACCTGAACTCATACGAGAAGCCTCACTTAGTTTTGGTTCGTCTACAATCGTCATCTCCATAGAGGCTAAAAGAAATAAAAAAGGGAAATATGAAGCATATACGGATTATGGTAGAGATAGTTCTGGATTAGATGCCATTGAGTGGGCCGCTGAAGCAGCTCAGTTGGGGGCAGGAGAAATAATTATAACGTCTATAGACAATGACGGAACTGGAAATGGATTTGATCTCGATCTGACACGAAAAGTCTCAGATTCAGTCACTATACCAGTGATAGCAAGCGGAGGGCCTGGTACAATCGAACATATATCGGACGGGATAACCGAAGGGAACGCCAACGCGGTGAGTGTAGGGTCAATGCTACATTATAGTTTTGCAACCTACTTGCAAAAAGAAGCAACTTTTTCTGGCCAAGGTAATATAGAATACCTTAAAGGAAACACGCACTCCGGCACAATAAATTTTCAAACTGCCGACATTGCTACTATAAAGCAAAGCATGATCCATAGAGGGATACAATGTCGAGAGGTTTAAAAGTTTAATTTAAAATGCTAACGCAGCGATATAAACCCAAAGTGTGCATTGTAGATTATGGACTGGGCAACATCTTCAGCATTTTGAATGCCTGTAGACTCTCTGACTTGGAAGCTCAAGTATCGTCAACGGCATCCGACATTACAAACGCAGAAATAGTTATATTGCCGGGCGTAGGGTCATACCCAGTCGCGATGGACTCGCTTCGATCATTAGACCTAATAAGCCCATTAAAAGAAGCAGCCTCGACATCGATTCTTGTAGGGATATGCCTGGGAATGCAATTACTTATGAGTGAAAGCCATGAGTTCGGCATGCACGAAGGCTTAGGACTTATCAATGGTAAAACGCGCGGCATTTCATCATCAACCCGAGACAACTATGTCAAAATTCCACATATTGGATGGAACCGAATTCGAAGTTCTCACAGACACCATAAAAACAAGAACCACCCTGAATTGTGGAACCACACCCCCTTAGAAGGCATTCCGAATGACCAATTCATGTATTTCATACATTCCTATTATGTCTTGCCAGACGACCCGAC
>MDTE01006669.1_pt1 | contig 10988 bp, 9 predicted proteins | sample 811231 | NCBI WGS metagenome assembly MDTE01 (sample SAMN05326651, study PRJNA326480) | marine metagenome | isolation source: seawater | place: Indian Ocean: Red Sea | collected 2010 | reverse complement strand
TTCGAACCCTCGAAACGGTTTCCCGTTTACACGCTTTCCAAGCGTGCGCCTTCAACCACTCGGCCACCTCTCCTATTTGTATTCATTGATAGCTTTAACAAATTTTTCGATAAATTCTTTGTTTGTTGGAAGTTTATTTTTCATCATATCTTTTTGAATTTTTTTATAATTTTTTTTAATAAAATTTAATGTTCCAAAAAAATTTAAGAAGTTTCGTTTAGCAACAAAAATACCCTTTTTGTTGCCTATTACATGTTTTATTTCATCAAAAATAACTACCGGTCTTCTTCTAGCAAGCGCCTCTAGTAAAACCATGGGATGTCCTTCTGTGAATGAAGGCAAAACAAATATGTTATGATCATCGTAGTATTTGATAAGTCTTGCTTTATTGCTTTGGTTTAGTTGTAACTTGATATTACTTTGATTAATTTTATATGAAGTTTGTTTTTCTGCTCCAACTACTGTCAAATAAATATTCCTCTTATTCTTAATCAATCCAGCTAAAGAAAAAATTCCTTTTTCCACTCTAATTCTACCAACATACAAAAGTTTAAAGTTTTTTAATTCTAGGCTTTTGGGCTTTCTTAGCCATACAGAGTCTAACTGGGATGGATGTACAATTTTTCCTTTTTTTCCTTTTAAAATATATTCCCTACAACTAATCAAGTTTGAAATTAATGAAATAAAATTATACATAAAGTGATAAATCGGTGGACCAAATCTGCCGAGTATAGCTTTATACTCTCCATATCCATCACTTCTCAAATAAACTATTGGGGTCTTCCCGAATAATCTAAGAATTAAACAGATAAAAAAAGTATAAGGAGAAATGGAAATAATTAAATATTTTGTATCTTCGATTTTTGAAGATTTAATAGCTTCCATCAAGTAAGAAAAAATATTTGAGAAAACTTTAATTCTTTTAATTTTTATTTCATGAGTTCTTTTCTTTAAGGATTTTCTACCAAAAAGGTTTACTTCGAATTTTTTATTAAGTCCTTCTGGAGTCGTTTTTAGATCAATATTATCACAAAAAAATTTGTCATCCTGTAAATAAATACTTTCATTTGAAAACACAAATAATTTTTTTTTCATTAAGTTTCTTTATTAATTTTAAGAACGCCTATAAAAGCCTCTTGGGGTATCTCTACTTTTCCAAATTGTTTAGATCTTGCTTTACCTTTTTTTTGTTTTTCTAAAAGTTTCCTTTTTCTATCTGTTGCACCACCCCCGTGTATTTTTGTTAATACATCTTTTTTAAATCCTTTAATGGATTCTCTGGCTACAATTTTTCCTCCAATAGCAGCTTGTACAGGTATCATAAAATTATGTCTTGGAATTAAATCTTTGAGTTTTTCACAAACTTGTCTTCCAGTTTTCTGAGCAAAATCTTTATGAATAATCATTGCGAGAGCATCGACTGGCTCTGAATTTACTAATATTCCTAATTTTACAAGATCTCCCTCTCTATATTGAGATATTTCGTAATCAAAACTTGCGTAACCACTTGAAACTGATTTTAGCCTATCATTAAAATCAAAAACTACCTCATTTAGAGGTAAATCATAGGAAAGCACCGCTCTATTACCAGAGTAAGAAAGATTAGTCTGAATGCCTCTTTTATCTTGGCAGATTTTTATAATTGAACCTAAATATTCATCTGGTGTTATTATTGTTGATTTAATCCAAGGCTCCTCGATTTTTTCTATTTGAGATGGATCAGGCATATTTGACGGATTTTGTAAATCGAGTGTTTCTCTTTTTGTCGTATGGACTTTATAAATTACACCAGGTGTTGTAGTAATTAAATTAACATCAAATTCTCTTTCTAATCTCTCTGTTATTATTTCAAGATGTAATAACCCAAGGAAACCACATCTAAAGCCTAAACCTAAAGCACTAGATGATTCTGGTTCGTAAGAAAAACTAGCATCATTTAATTTTAGTTTAGCTAAACCATCCTTAAGTTTTTGATATTCAGAACTATCTACAGGGAACAATCCGCAGAAAACTACGGGTTTACTTGGTTTGAAGCCTGGTAACGGGTCGTTTATTGGATTGTTCGCATCACAGATTGTGTCTCCAACTTTGGTTTCAGATAAAGATTTTATCCCTGTAATAATAAAGCCTATCTCACCAGAACTTAATTGCTCAATATCGTTTGGTTTAGGAGTAAATACACCTACTTTTTCAACAATATATTCTTGATTATTAGACATTAATTTTATTTTCATACTTTTTTTTAATTCACCATTAATAACTCTTACAAGAATTACTACTCCGAGATAACTATCATACCAACTATCTACTAAAAGACATTTAAGCTTTTCTTGAGATTTTCCTTTTGGTGGAGGTAATTTGTTTACTATTGCCTCTAAAATATTGTCTATTCCCTCTCCAGTTTTTCCGGAACAGGGTATAGCGTTAATTGTTTCTATTCCAACAACGTCTTCAATTTCTTTTTTTGTTTTTTCAAGATCAGATGCTGGAAGGTCAATTTTATTAAGTATAGGAATTACTTCATGATTAATTTCCAAAGCTTGGTAAACATTTGCTAATGTTTGAGCCTCTACACCTTGAGTACTGTCTACAATGAGAAGTGACCCTTCACATGCAGATAAAGATCTACTAACCTCATAACCAAAGTCCACATGTCCTGGGGTGTCTATGATATTTAAAATATAATCTTTACCATCTTTAGCTTTATATTTTAATTTTACTGTCTGAGCTTTAATTGTTATTCCCCTTTCTCTTTCTATTTCCATAGAATCCAAAACTTGTTGTTTCATCTCTCGATCGGTTAAACCACCGCATTTATGAATAATTCTATCTGCAATTGTAGATTTTCCGTGATCAATATGCGCAATTATAGAGAAGTTTCTTATTCTGCTAGTTTCTGACATTTAGGACCTGATTGTAGCGCCTGTTTTATCTTTAACTACTTCAATTATTTTTTTACTAACTTTATCTAAATCTTTCTCACTTAATGTTTTACTGTCTGATTGAAGAGTCACGTTTATTGCAACAGACTTTTTATCCTTTGGAATATTTTCTCCCTCATAAACATCAAATGTAGTCACATTTTGAATTAAAGATTTGTCTATGTCTCTTATTATATTCTCTAACAATCCAATCTTAAAGATCTTATCAATCACAAATGCAAAATCTCTTTCAGATTTTTGAAAATCTGAAGTTTGAAAACTTTTTTTTGTTTGTCTTGCCTTCTTATTTGGCTCTGGAATATTTTTTAAAAAAATTTCTAATCCAAACACATTAGGCATTTTAATATCTAATCTTTTTATAATTGCTGGATGTATTTCCCCAAATAAAGCAAGACAAGGTCCTTTCTCTGATATTAAGTTAATGGCTCCACTTCTTCCGGGATGGTAACAATTTTTAGTAGTGTCGTTCACAAAAAGATCATCTTTAGAAATACCAAGCTCAATTAATGTTTGCACTAGATCACTTTTAATATCAAATACATCTAAATTTCTTTCTTTCTCGAGCCAACTTTTTCTATTTACTTTTCCTGATTTTAAAGCACCAACAACTATTTGTTGTTCCCCAGGGTTTTTTCCAAAAAATGTAGGACCTATTTCAAATAATGATAAATCCTCATGACCTCTGTCTTGATTTTTTTTTAAGTGAATTGCTAAATTAGAAAAAATTGACCGCCTGAGTACATCAAGATCAGAAGAAATCGGATTAAAAATTGAAATTTCTTTTTCTTCATTTGCAAATTGTTTATCAATTTTGGAGTCAGTAAAAGACCAAGTTACAGTTTCTAAATACCCTTTTGATGCTAAGGATCTCTGTGATAAGTGGAATAGTTTTTGACTAAAATTTAAAGTTTCTTGTTCTCTTTTTCTTATAGGTTCTACCAACTTTATATTATCAAAACCTTTAATTCTAATAATCTCTTCAATTAAATCTACTTCTTGGATAACGTCTGGCCTCCATGAGGGTATCTCAACCTTAAGTTCAGTTTTACTTTTTTTGCATTTAAATCCTAGGGATAATAATATTTTTTGCGCCTCAACTATCGAAATAGGTATTCCAATAAGATTTTCAAAGTTATTTATCTTAAATCTTATAATTTTATTTTTTTGATGTTTTTTTCCTTCAATATAAAATTTGCTTGCTTCGCCACCGCATATATCTAAAATTAAATTAGTTGCTAATTCTAATCCTTCTATGACAGAGTTAGGATCAATTCCCCTTTCAAACCTATGCTTTGCATCGGTATTAATACCTAAATTTTTTGCTGTTTTCCTAATAGAAGAGGGCAAAAAATAAGCTGATTCCAATAATATATTTTTAGTCTCAAGCTCTGTAGATGTTTTTGTTCCACCAATAATTCCTCCTAGCCCCAAAATACTTGATTTATCTGTAATTACGCACATGCCTTTATTCAATTTATATGTATTGTTATCAAGTGCGGTGAATTCTTCTCCGTCTTTTGAATCTCTTACTACTATCTCTTTGTTAATTTTGTCTGCATCATATGCATGTAAAGGTCGATTTAGATCAAACATAACATAATTTGTTATATCAACTACTGCAGATATTGGTTTTAAACCTAATGCGGTGAGTTTATTTTTTAACCATTCGGGGCTTTCTTTATTATTAATATTCTTTATGTAGCAACTTCCAAAAGTAATACATCCTTGATTACGGTCTTTGGTAATCGAAACTTTTATTGGTTGCTTTGAAAATTGTTTTATTTTTTTCTTTTTTTGTGGAATTAGTTTTCCGATACCTGAAGAGGATAAGTCTCTTGCTATACCTCTAATTCCAAGACAATCACCTCTATTTGGTGTAATAGAAATATCTAATGATTTCTCTGATTTTACTTTAAAAAATTTTTTTCCTAATTCATTTTCTTTATTTTTAAGTTCTATTATGCCTTGACTATCATTAGAAATATTTAATTCACTTTCAGAACATAACATTCCATGTGACTCGACTCCTCTTATTTTAGCTACTTTTAATTTAAACTTTGTTTTGGGTATAATTGCTCCTGGAGGTGCATAAACTGTTACTAAACCATCTCTAGCATTTGGTGCACCGCAAACCACTTTAACTATTTCTTTTTCCCCGATATTTACTTCACAAACTTTAAGTTTATCTGCGTTTGGATGTTTTTCAGCTTTAATTATTTTAGCAATTTTAAAATTTGCTATTCCTCCTGATTTTTCGACGATACTTTCAACCTCTAAACCTATGTTTGTAAGTTTGTCTATAATTTCAGACTCTTTTGCTTTTGTATTCAAATGCTCTTTTAACCAAGGTAAAGTTATAATCATTTACTGAGACCTCTATAATTTGTCGGAACATCGAGTGGATCAAATCCAAAATGATTTAACCACCGATAATCTGACTCAAAAAAAGATCGTAAATCATTTATACCGTACTTGAGCATTGCCAATCGATCGATACCCATCCCAAACGCATAACCTTTGAACTTTTTGGTATCAACTTTTACATTTTTTAAAACATTAGGATGTACCATTCCGCAGCCTAAGATTTCTAACCATTTATCACCATCGCCAATAATAATTTTCTCATTTTCGATCCTATATCCAATGTCAACTTCGGCTGAAGGCTCAGTGAATGGGAAATGACTAGGTCTAAATCTCATTCTAATATTTTTAACCTCAAAAAATTCTTTTATAAAATAGTTAAGACATCCTTTAAGATGACCCATTGTAATATCCTTATCTATATGAAGACCTTCCAACTGATGAAACATTGGAGCATGAGTTTGGTCACTGTCACAACGGTATGTTCTACCAGGGACGATAATTTTAAATGGAGGTTTGCCACTAATCATTGTTCTAATCTGAACTGGCGAGGTATGAGTTCTAAGTAATAATTTTTTATTTTTTTCTAAATAAAAAGTGTCATGCATATCTCTAGCTGGATGATCATCAGGAGTGTTTAAAGCTGTAAAATTGTTATAATCTGTTTCAACATCAGGTCCTTCAGCGACCGAGAAACCTATCTCTGAAAATATTGATGAAATTTCATCTATTACTTGGGAGACTGGATGTATTTTTCCTAACTTAAAAGGTCTTACGGGTAGAGTGACATCGATTTTCTCTTTTTTTAACTTTTCATTAATTTCTAAGTTACTAATTTCTACATTTTTTTTTTCAAGTTGCTGAGAAAGATCTTCTTTAATTTTATTTAATTTAGAGGCAAAGTCTTTCTTTTTGTCAGGGTCTAATGATCCAAGAACTTTAAACTGCTGAGTTATCTGGCCATTCTTTCCAAAAAACTCTGTTTTGATGTTTTGAAGCTCCTCCATAGTTCTAGCAGAGTCAATTTTAGCATTAAAAATAGAACTTATTTTATTGATATCGCTCATTAGATTATTAATTTATTATAATAACTTTAGATTAAATCAAAGTATCTTTTAATTAAATCACAGTAAAAATACCTTTAAATAGTGTCAAAATATGTTTTCAAATATTTAAATTGTTCATATATAACGACTTTATTAACTTATTAAATTTAAACTTTATGTATCGATATTTTTTACCAATTTTAAAAAAATCACCACTGATTTATAAAACCTTGAAAAAAATAAAAAATGAAGTTCTGTTCAAGGATCAATTCATTAATAAGCTAAAGAACAATACTGATAATCTCGTTGAAAGTTTTAAAAATGAAAACTACTTTGAATACCAAAAAAAAATTTTTCACAAAATTAAAGACAAGAAAACAAAAGTAGGCATATTAGAGATCAATAATAGTTGTAATATAAACTGTGTAATGTGCGATACTAAAAGCTCAACGAGACAGAAAAAATTAATGAATATAGATCTAGCTGAAAAATCAGTCAAAGAAATGAGAAATGATGGAATAAATTCTGTTCTTTTACACACGATTGGTGATCCTTTAGCTAATATTAAATTGAAAGAATATCTAAAAATATTACGAAAATATAAAATGCAAGCAGGATTAAGTACCAATGGTCTTATGCTTGACAAGCATGTAGACACATTAGCAGAGTACATTGATGTTTGCTCCAATATAAGATTTTCTATAGATGGAGTAAAAAAGGAAACTTACGAAAAAATTAGATTTGGAGGAATATTTGAAAAACTAGTTGAAAATTTAGATTTAGCAGAAAAGAAACTTAAAAAGATCGGGTATGAATTTTCAATAGATTTGGTTATTACAAAAGATAATTTTAGTGAACTAGGAGAATTTATAGTTTTTTTTAGAAAGTATGTAAATAATCCTTACAAAAATATTCATTTCAATTTTATGAATAGTCTTTCTCCAAATAATGATTATTTTTTAAAAAATAACGTCATAAAAGAACACACGTCAAAAAATTATTATTGTAATTATGCATCTAGATTAATCCCTTACGTCTTAGTCGACGGTAGAGTTTCAGCTTGTTGTAGGGATTATGACGGTTCTTTAGTTGTGGATGATTTAAATAAAAATTCTTTAACGAATATGAATGAAAGCAGAGGTTTCAAAAAATTGCAAGAAGCTCATATGAAAGAAGATGAAAGCATTGATGATTACGAACTTTGTAAATCTTGTTATATTGTTGATGAGAGAATTGGTACGATTTGGGGAAATATGATGACATTATTTTTATATAAATATCCTGATAGAGAGGCAATTTTGTATCAAAATTTTTTTAATGAATTGTTATTACTTGTAAAAAATTTAGATGAAAATAATTATGATATCTTATTAAAAAAATATTCTTTATCTTAAAAATGTTTGTACTTTTTTTACTACAGATCTAAAAGCTTCAGGATTATTATAAGCTAACTCAGCTAAAACTTTTCTATCAAGTTTAATTTTTGATTTTGTAAGACCGTTTATAAATTTAGCGTAAGTTAATCCTTCTGCTCTAACACCAGCATTTATTCTTTGAATCCAAAGAGATCTAAATTCTCTTTTTTTTGCTTTTCTGTCTCGGTAAGCATATTGCATTGCTTTTTCCATGGCCTGTCGAGCTATTCTGATGGTATTTTTTCTTCTTCCATACTGACCTTTTACAGATTTTAAAACCTTTTTGTGTTTTGCTCTACTTACGACTCCACGCTTTGCTCTTGCCATTCTAACCTCTTAAATTGTAAGGCATATACGACTTAACTATTTTTGAATCTTGTTTTGACATTATCGTTGTGCCTCTTTGTTTTCTTATTTGAGAGTTTGTTCTTTTAATCATGCCATGTCTTTTCCCAGCTTGTGGCATTTTAATTTTACCCTTTGCTGTAAATCGAAACCTTTTTTTTGCTGAGCTTTTAGTTTTAAGTTTAGGCATAAATATTTCGGTTTTATATAGACATTATCTTATCTTAGCAAGTCGCTATTATTAGTTATTTAAATAGGTTGGATTATCATAACCATCTGTTTGCCCTCAAATTTAGGCTGACTCTCAACTTTAGCTATGTCTTTTGTCTCTTCTATTATCTTATTCATCAATTCTTTTCCAAGCTCTGTGTGTTGCATTTCCCTACCTTTAAATTTGACGGTAAATTTTACCTTGTCTCCTTTACTTATAAATTTTTTTGCATTTCTAATTTTAAAATTATAATCATGTGTTTCTGTACCAGGTCTTAGCTTTATTTCTTTAAGTGATACTATTTTTTGTTTCTTTTTTGCTTGGTTGGCCTTTTTTTGTAAATCATATTTATATTTTCCAATATCCATTATTTTACAAACTGGCGGATTTACATTTGGCGAGATCTCGATTAAATCTAGTTCTTCTTTTTTTGCTATCTCAATAGCTTTATTTAATGGCATCACGCCTAGATTAGTTCCATCGCTACCGATAACTTGAACATCAAGGGCTCTTATTCGCTCGTTAGCTCTAGGCCCTTGAGGTTTAGTTCTTCTTTGAAAATAATTTGGTTTTGAGTTAGACACTTAGTTTAAAGGCAACTTATTTAAATCTAGCATATTTTTGATCAATTCTTCTCTTTTGATGGTCTCTTGTTTTTCAGAACCCAATTTTCTGATGGTAACTGTATTATCTGCAACTTCTTTTTTGCCACAAACAATTATAAAAGGAATTTTAGCAAGAGAGTGTTCTCTGATTTTATAATTAATTTTTTCATTTCTTAAATCCATTTCACATTTTATACCTTCTTTAAATAGATCTTCAAATAACTTTTTCACATAATTATTGTTCTCCTCCGCAATGGGGCACACCACTGCTTGTGCAGGAGACAACCAAAAAGGTAATTTACCAGCGTAATTTTCTATTAAAATTCCAATGAATCTCTCTAAAGAACCGAATAAAGCTCTATGTAACATAACCGGAACCTTTTTACTTCCATCTTTAGAAACGTATGTGGCGCCTAATCTATTAGGTAAATTTAAATCAACTTGAAGAGTTCCGCACTGCCAATCCCTTCCAATTGCATCTCTTAATACAAACTCAATTTTTGGACCATAAAAAGCTCCCTCTCCTTTATTAACAGTATATTCAAGTTTAGATTTTTTTATTGCCGTCAATAGAGCTGCCTCTGATTTATCCCAAATGCTGTCTGCTCCGACTCTCTTTTCTGGCCGATCTGAATATTTCAAAATAACATCTTTAAATCCTAAATCTTTATAAATTTCTAAAATTAAATTTGTAACAGATAATGATTCTTGTGTTATCTGGTCCTCTGTGCAAAAAATGTGCGCATCGTCTTGTGTAAAAGCTCTAACTCTTAAAAGACCGTGAAGAGCACCAGAGGGCTCGTATCTATGAACTTTTCCAAATTCAGAAAGTTTAAGTGGTAAATCTCTATAACTTTTTAAACCTTGATTAAAAATTTGGACACATCCTGGGCAGTTCATAGGTTTAACTGCAAAAGTTTTTTCGTCTGGAGTTTCTGAAGTAAACATATGTTCTCCAAACTTTTCCCAATGGCCGGATTTTTCCCATAAAGATTTATCAAGCAGTTCAGGAGTATTAATCTCCTTGTAGCCAGCCAAACGTTGCTTCATACGCATATACTCGACTAATCTCTGGAATAATAACCATCCTTTTTCATGCCAAAAAACCGAGCCTGGACTTTCCTCTCTAAAATGAAAAAGATCCATCTCTTTTCCCAATTTTCTATGATCTCTTCTTTCTGCTTCTTCCAATTTGTGCAAATGGTCGTCTAAATCTTTTTTGGAACTCCAGCAAGTTCCGTAAATTCTTTGTAGCATTTCATTATTTGAGTCCCCTCTCCAATAAGCTCCTGATACTTTCGTTAGTTTAAAGGCTTTTCCTATTTTGCTCGATGAAGATAAATGAGGTCCTCGACACAAATCATGCCACGTATCCCCGTGATGGTATATCGAAAGTTCTTCTTTTTCAGGAATGCTTTGAATAATTTCAGCTTTATATTTTTCACCAATATTTTTGAAATGCGCAATAGCTTTACTTCTTTCCCAAACTTCCCTTTTAGTTTTTACATCTCTATCAATTATTTCTGACATTTTTTTTTCAATTTTATTTAAATCATCACTAGTGAAAGGATCTTTTCTTGCAAAATCATAATAAAAGCCGTTTTCAATAACTGGTCCAATTGTTACTTGTGTGCCAGGAAATAACTCTTGTACCGCCATTGCCATTATATGAGCAGCATCATGTCTAATTACTTCTAACCCCTCTTTATCTTTTGGAGTTATTATTCTAACCTTTGAGTCACTGGTAATTTGGTGACTCAAATCTTTTAATTCACCGTTAACTTCCATTATAAGTGCTGACTTCTCTATAGATTTACTAATTTTTTTTGTTAATTCAAATCCGTTTATTGACTTTTCAAATTGAATTTTTTTTCCATCTAATAATTGAATTTGCGGCATTAATTTTTTAATAGTTTTTTATATTCTCTTAAATTTGAATCACACATTACTTCTACATCAAATTTCTTTGCTACGTTTTTTCTACCTTCGTTTCCCATTAATTTCAACTCTTCTTGATTAAATTGAATAACAGTATTTAAATTTTTCGCAAGTTCTCTAGGATC
>MDTE01075981.1_pt1 | contig 10989 bp, 13 predicted proteins | sample 811231 | NCBI WGS metagenome assembly MDTE01 (sample SAMN05326651, study PRJNA326480) | marine metagenome | isolation source: seawater | place: Indian Ocean: Red Sea | collected 2010 | reverse complement strand
TAATAAAGTCAGGCTAAAGAATATAAGTAAGTGTTTCCTTAAGCCTTGTAAGTGATCCCTCTACAAGATTTACTTTGCTTTGCTCGGAATCACCGTTGTTCTCAGGGAAAAGAATACGCCAACCAGATAAATTCTGCATTTCCTTCTCACACTCGTGTGATACCTTCTCAAAACCCTTTAATCCAAGTCTCCTTGTCAATTGATCTGCAATGTGAACTGCACTGCAAAGCTTTGGGTCTATCTTGGCTAGTTCTGGAGAATTATGAAAGTTTACAGCTTCCACAATATTTTCGGATATATGATGATTCCAAAGATAGTAAGCTCCAGTTTTTGCATGATTCCACCCAATGATACTTTGCTCCTTTTCTGTAAGGGCTGAATGATTAATGTGTTTTTGGGTATATACTTGATCGAATTCTTCCGGAAAAGTGATAGCCAGAATTATAATACCCAAGTTATGAAGCAAACCGGCTATATAATCGGCTTCCATTTCAACTTCATATTCAGCAACAGCAAGAATTTCTCGAGTCAAAATAGCAGTGCCTATACTATGACGCCAGAAATGAGTCCAAGGGAGTTTATTTGCGTTTCCATTTCCTAAATCGGCAATTTCCTCGATAATGGGAGTGGTTGAAAGCAACTCTCTTATCCGATTAAGTCCGAGAAAAATGGAAGCTTCTTCGATACCAGTAATTTTATCATCATGATCAGACCCGAAAAATATTGAATTTACTAAGTCTAGAACTCTTGTCGTAAGAGATGGGTCCAACCTAATAACTTCAGCAACTTGGTGAAGCAGACTTTCGTCTGAATCCAATAGAGTAGCTAGAGTTTCATTAATACTTTGTAGGGAGGCTAGCTTTGGACACTGGTTTATCCTCTCAATCAGTAAGAAGTCAGAAACCGGTTTCACCAAAACGAAACTATTAGGATTTGCGATAAAGAAAATTTCATCACAAATTTAGGCATTTAATCAGCCTCGAATTAATATTGCGTTGGTTCTAGAACTAGAAAGGTTTACCTTTTGTTCAAGACTGGCAGAAAGTAATTCTTTGCCAAGTTTACAAGATTCAGTACCTGCATCTAAAACCAAAAATCTGCCAGATGAAGAAACGAGCTTTATTGAACCGTCCGCTCTTGATTCAAGATGAATCTGGGTTCCTGTGTCAGATTTGAGAAACTCATGAACTTTATCACACTCTAGGAAATCACTTCTAATACTTTTGATTGAGGTGCTTTTTTCTGACTCTGCTTTTCTCAGTTCAATATCAAACTTTACATCTTGCGGTTCTTTAAGCTTTGTTTGATTTGAAATTGAAAATTTATCAATGATGTTTTTGGATGCGGATAAGATGCCTGTTGCAACTATTGGGTTCATGAAGAAAGTCTAAGCATTTTTATTGCCAATTATTTAATAAGTATATGCTAGCCACTTTCTGTTTACTAGAGATTCAACAATCTGAATGGCATTTTGAGCGGCACCTTTCCATAATTGGTCTCCGACTACCCAAAGAGAGAGCCCGTTAGCGAGTGCTTGATCAACTCTTAATCGCCCAACTGCACAGGATTCATTTTCAGTTAACTGGATTGGCGTTGGATAAAGATTCTCATTTGGCGAGTCCATCAAGACAACACCTGGGAAGTTATTAAAAACATCTCTGGCGTCAGGAATATTCACACTGCTTTCAAATTCCGCATTTATACTTATAGAGTGAGAGCGAAGAACTGGTACACGAACGCAAGTGCAAGATACTTTGAGTTCAGAAAGATCCATAATCTTTTTTGACTCATTTTTCATTTTCATTTCTTCCTTAGTGTAACCGTCTTCGCGAAAAGAATCAATGTGAGGAATTAAATTATGAGCAATAGGATGGGGGAAAGGACTTGTGGGTAGTGAGTTTCCATCTGAACTTTGCCCCAAAGAGGTTCTAAGTTCTGCTTCTAATGTATCGAATCCGAGAGAACCAGCACCTGATACTGCTTGATAAGTTGATGCAAAAAATCTTTTAAGACCAAATCGTTTATGAAGTGGATATAAACCCATTAAGGTAATAGCTGTAGAACAGTTAGGATTCGCAATAATGCCACGATGATCAGAGAGTGCATCTTCGTTAATCTCGGGAATTACAAGAGGAACATCTTGATCCATACGAAAGGCGGAACTATTGTCTATAACAACGCATCCTTGACGCCGTGCATGTTCTGCAAAATCTAGTGATTGATTTGAGCCGGCACTGAAGATGGCAATATCTAATTCTTTAAATGAATCTGGAGTAGTTTCTTCAATTTTCTCAACATTGCCTAAGGCTTCGACTTCTCGTCCCGCAGATTTTGCGGAGGCAAGCAAGCGAATTTCAGATGCAGGAAAATCACGCTTTTCCATAAGTTTAATTATTTCTTGGCCAACTGCACCAGTTGCACCTACGATTCCGATACGATATTTTTTCAATGGATTTTAAAGAATTATATAAAAGTTATCTAAGTAAATTGGATTCTCTGCAGTTACAAAGAACTAACCATGTTATCTTGGCTTCAATCAAGAATCAAAAGTTATATCTAGTTCAGGATAACCAAATAGTGAATGAATTTCTGATGTCTACATCCAAAAAAAAACCTAGCTGCATAGAGGATTCATTGGGAACTCCATGGGGATTGCATGAAATATGTGAAAAAATCGGAAATTATGAGCCTTTGGGAATGGTTTTCGAAGGGAGAAAAGCAACGGGTAAAATTTTTTCTGAATGCAATCCTGAGAAACAACAATGTAATCTTATTACTACACGTATTCTGCGTCTAAAAGGACTCGAACTTGGAATCAATTTAGGGAGTCCCGTTGATAGTTTTGATCGATATATCTACATACATGGAACAAACCATGAGGAAAGATTGGGCTTCCCCGCAAGTTCGGGTTGTTTACAAATGTCAAACAATGATATTATGGAACTTTTCGATGCTGTAGATGAAAAAACGCACCTTTGGATCGCTAAACCATAAACATTAGATGGCTAGACATTCAATTTGAACAAGCAGCACGAACTTTGTTGAAGATGGAGACGGATACTTCATCCTCATTAATTGTTATAATCTGAGTGTTTGAATCGTTTGTTGCTATTGTGTTAGCAATCCGCTCTTGCTCTAGGCTTAAAGAATCCTCATCGATAACAATACAATTATAGTCAATCTGACGTATTCTTATAAGAGTTTCGTCTAGGTTTTTAGTGGTATCAAAGTTATATTTATTTTCTTTTAATTGATTAGTAACTCTTTCCTGCAGGATAGGATTGTTAACGAAAACTAAAATTGAAATAAGCGATTTTGTTTGGATTAACTTAATAATATTTTCAATGCTGATAGGCTTTTGCAGAAATGCGATACAACCTAGTTCCTTTGCTTTCCTCTCTAGTTCAGGAGCGGAAAATGCACTAATAAAAATGAATTCTGCGTGCTTTTTATCTAGTTGTAACATTTTTCCATATGCATCAACGCCCTTGCAGTCTGGCATTTGCATATCCATTAAGACGAAGTCAAAATCTTTTATCGAATAAATAGCTAAAGCATCAACACCATTTTGAGCTAGATCCACTTCAAAACCCTCATTAATTAGAACATCTGACATAGTTGAGCGAATCGCTGGATGGTCATCAACTATCAAAATTTTAATTTTTGTTGAGGGATATTGGTTAATTTCTCTAATCATAATGTTCTAGGTATAGTAATTTTAAAAGTAGTTCCTTTACTTGATGAATCTGTAACTTCTATTTCTCCTTCATGTTTTGCCAATAAATCCTTGCATAAAGATAGACCAACACCGAATCCATCTTTCTTCGTTGTAAATAATGGATCGAATACTTTGGATAAAAACTTTTTATCAATGCCATGTCCGTTATCAGAGATGAGTATTTCAATGTCTGGATCTAGGAGATCTACAAAAACAATGATTTTTACTGGTAAAGATGTTGCTGCTTGAAAAGAATTTATAAATAAATTGGACAGTATTTGTCTAAATAACAACTTGTCTGCGTGAATTTTTGATTTTTTATCTGTACCATTGAAGGTTAGTACCACTTTTTCCTCAAGATTTGATATTTCAATGGCTTCTTTACAAATTTCTTGCAGTTCAAGTGGTTCGATTTCTAAATCTTTCCCTTTAGTTAAATCCAATAGTCTTTTGATTACTTCGTCACTTTCTGATAATTGTTGATCAATAAGATCTAATTTTTCTTTTACGATTTCATTTTCTGGAAAGTTTTGATTTAGAAAATACACTGCATTTCGAATGGCGGCCATCGGGTTCCTCAGTTCATGAGCGATGTTAGATGATACTTGTCCTACGCTGGCAAGTCGTTCTTGTTGTGCAAATTGATTTTGCAATTCTAACAATTGATTGCTTCTTATTTCTTTTTCTTCAATTTCAGTGTGAAGTTTGCGATTCGCTAAATCGAGTTCTTTGGTACGCTCCAAAACTTTTTCTTCTACTTTTTGTTTACTTAAAATTAGTTCTTCGTTTGCCTTATTTAAGGATTCCAGCATTTCATTAAAAACATTTGTCAATTCGCCAAACTCATCATTACTTAGTTTCCTTGCCCTTACTTTTAGATCTTTTCCTAAAGAAATTTTCTTGGCTACATTTACTAGTTCTAGAAGTGGTTTTGTTAATGACTTTTCAATCCAAAGTGCGATTAAAGAAGATGTGACCAAGTGAATTAACAAAGAAGTGATTAGAAGTTTAGTGGTTTCTTTTTTGAAAAATAAGAATCGATTTAAGTTTTCAGATAAAACTAAGAACCCACTCTTTATTTCTCCGGAATAAACTACACGACCAATATCAATTCGGTTTGCATTCCAGTTAATGAAATCCTCATCGAGGGAAAAACTTATATCATGAGAATTGTTTTGTTTTTGTTTATCCTTTGCAAAAAATAAACTTTTAGAATAATAGATATTTCTTAAATCGGTTGTGTTAAGTTTTGCATCTTTTGAATTGAAAGGATCAACTTTCCATACTCCAATAAATTCGCTGTCGGGCAGGCTTAAAATTCCATCAATTATTTCTTCGGCGGTTGCACGATCATCAAATTCTAATGCTGGTTTAATTTGTTCCGATAAGGAGAATGCTAGACTTGAGATATTTTTGGTTATGAAATCTTTCTTGGAGTTAATTATATTATTGTAAGCAACTAACATTATGCCTACTCCAACGACAAAATTTAGCACAAATAGAGAGACTAACAATTTGGCTCTGAATGAATAAACTACTTTGCTACCAAACAATAGAATTCTCCTGCTTCGGATTTACCTTATTGCGAAGTGAATATTTTATTATTGAGACCGAATTAAGCCTACTGCTTTGTTTAAGATTTGTTCGGGTTTAATCCTTGAATGTTGCGTTTTACTTTTTAAATAAATTTCCAATTCCTTTTTGATATTATTGAATGATTTGATGTTCCTTAAAGATTCTAAATCTGGCTGCTGATAACTTAGATTATTAAGTTTTCTACAAATGTGGTTTACTGAATGACTAATCCTGTAATCAGATTCAATTTCTGACAAATGATTCCTTAAATATTCAGACTTCATTTCACGAAGTTTATGATATTCAAAGACGGTTACAGTGTTCTTTGACCTTTTATTCAGAATACTCTCCAAATCTGTTCGAGAAATGTATGAATTCTCTTCAGTTAACCCAAAAAGGATAAAGTTCTGGTAAAAACCTGATCTGATTACAGCATGAATCGAATCAGCGAAATATAGATTTAAACTACTGAGCGATTTAAGTGCCCTCCATTTATCTCTTTTGCCTGATTCAAGTATCAAAATGCTTGATAGAAAAGGAGAAGTCTTATTATTCAAAGAAGATTCGTAATGTGAGAGGACTTCTTTTTTAAAGGAATTTACTAATTCCGACGGAGGTAAATTTGGACAGACCATAATCAATTTTGGGGTTTATGTTTATTATATTGACTAATCCTTTTTTGAGTCAATACGGTAAAATCTTTAGAACTACTATAAAATAGAGAATTTAGAGCGGAAAGATTGAAAGTAAATTGGGTTTTATTTCTACATTCTCACACAATAAAGATAATTCCTCGCGATTGTGAGTGCCGGTGGGAACAAGAATGCAAGGCATGGATGCATTACTCGCTGTTTGAAAGTCAAATGGAGAATCTCCAATATAAAGAGTTTGACTTGCTGAAGTCCCGAGTTTCTTGAGAGCAAATTGAGTGAGTTGTAAATCCGGTTTCTTCCAATTTGTATCGTTAGCACCAAGCGTAAATTCCAAAAACTTATCAAAGCCAAGATGTTTACATGCGACCCTTGCGTGAGGACCATATTTGTTGGTCAGTACCGCAGTTTTAATTTTCTTTTTCTTCAATCCTTTTAAGATTTCATATGCACCAGGCAGTGCTGTTAAACCATTCAGCATTTCTTTTTCAAAAATAGGGCGAAGTAGCTTTACAGCCTCCAAAGCTCTTTCAGGGCCAATCAGTTTCTCCATCGTTGCTTGAGAGGCGCCCCCGACCGCCTTTTTAACTTCTGCAAAGCTTGGTTCTCTCAATCCCATGGATTTTAAGGTTTTTGAGAATGCTCTATAAATCGCTTGAAACTGATCAATTAAAGTACCATCAAGATCAAACAAGATTGCTCGAGGAGTCATTTATTGAATATAAAGATTGTTAGAAAATGGATTCATGACAAAATTATCAGCATTCCTATGACTTGCGAAGAGAAAATTCCTCGACTTGAGTACAAACAGGTCGAAAATGTGCTCATTATAACCGTCTTGGGGAAGTGGGAAACTTCGAGCCAAGAGAGAATTCGCTTGCTTGAAAGATGGGAGTCTTTGCTTTTGCAATGGAGTCATCTTAATGAATTCAAATTAACTTGCCACGATTCTATACAGTGGGATTCATCATTAGTCGTCTTTTTGATTCGTGCAAAAAAAGATTTGAGCAAAAATGGAAGTAAATTTTCTTTTTTTAAGCTCCCTGCAGGTTTGAATAAACTTTTATCCCTGACGGAAATCAACCCCAGTAAGTTGGACTTGGCACCGCAAAGAAAATCTCGAGTCTTTTCAATGTATTTAAAGAATACAACACGTCCGATTGAGTTTTGGGGAAGCCTGATCATTTCTTTTTTTGAGTTGTTTTCAGGCAAGTCAGTTATGAGGTGGCGTGATTTTTTTGAAAGTGCACGAAATTGTAGTGCTAGTGCTCTTCCTATCGTTACATTGATTAGTTTTCTAACTGGTTTAACCATGGCGTTTGTTGGTAGTGTACAACTTGAGAAATTTAATGCTAAAATCTATGTAGCCGATTTAGTGAGTTTGGCAATGGTACGGGAAATGGGAGCCTTAATGGTAGCTATCATTATGGCAGGAAGAACTGGTGCCGCTTTTGCCGCGGAATTAGGTAATATGAATCTTAATGAAGAGGTTGACTCATTAAGGACATTTGGAATTTCACCGATTTCTTTTTTGGTCATGCCGAGAGTTTTAGCTTTATTCATTATGACGCCATTACTTACAATTTACGCTGATATTGTAGGAATTTTGGGAGGACTATTAGTTGGTACATCTGTGATGGGATTCTCTGCATTGCATTACCTAGAGCAAACTCAGGCAGCTTTAACAAATATGTGGGAAGTGTATTCCGGCGTTTCAAAAAGTCTTTTTTTTGGTCTTATTATCGGATTAGTAGGATGTTACAAAGGAATTTATTCAGGTAGAGACTCGGTTTCACTTGGTAAGGCAGTCACTTCCGCTGTTGTGGTCTCTGTGACTTTAATAATTATTGCTGACGCAATGTTTGAAACCACATTCAACATCCTTGAACTTCGTTAACGGAAGACAAACTAATATGAATATCATAGTTGAAGTAAAAAATCTGATGCTTGCTTATGATGAAGTTTTGATTCTAAAGAATGTGTCCTTTTCTCTGAGAAAAGGAGAGTGTCTTGTAATCATGGGTGGGAGCGGATGCGGTAAGAGTACTTTGCTAAAGTCCATGATTGGTCTCATGCCGCCACAAGAGGGTAGTATTCAAATCTTTGGAGAAAATTTATGGGATAGAAATCAGGAGGAAAAAGATGAAATCCTTAAAAGGGCTGGTGTTCTGTTTCAAGGCGGTGCTTTGTGGAGTTCAATGTCGGTTTTTGAAAATGTTGCATTACCATTGGAGTTATTCAGTGACTTAGGGGAGAAAGAAATAAAAGAACTTGTTCTTTTCAAATTAAGTCTTGTTGGGTTATCAGGCTATGAAAATCTTTTTCCTTTAGAATTAAGTGGAGGTATGAGGAAGCGTGCTGGTTTGGCACGGGCTATGATCCTGGATCCTGAAATTCTATTTTTGGACGAACCATCTGCCGGTCTTGATCCTTTAAGTTCTAAAAAGCTCGATGATTTGATAAATGAGTTGAAAGAAAGCTTGGGCATAAGTTTTATTGTCGTAACTCATGAATTAGCAAGTATTTTTGAAATTGCTGATAATTCTGTATTTTTGGATGCCAAAAGCAAAAGTGTTCTGGCAAGAGGACGACCCAAGGAATTGCTTTCCTATACAGATAATCCTGAAGTAATGAGCTTTCTTAGTAGAAATCCAACTGTTTGATTGTTTGTTGATTAATGTCCAGTGTTTTGAAATAATATGCCATTGTTTTGAATAAATTCGGCAACAGATTACTGGTTGGGGTATTTACTACAGGTGCAATCATAATACTCCTGGGTTTTACCGTTTTTACTGGAGGATTTTCATCCTTTAGAAACGAAAATGAAAGGTTTGTTTTAGTCTTTCATGAAAACATGTACGGGTTATACGAGGGAGGAAAGGTAACTCTCAATGGAGTTAGAATAGGTCGAGTTGAAAGATTTTTTCTAGGTGATGCAATTGAGGATGCACCCGTACCAGTTTTAGTTGAGATAAATAGAAAACTTGTGCGTAGACATATGGTCGAGAATGGAAATAAGATTTTCGATGATGAGGGTAAGTTTAAGAAAGAAATTGTTCCCACTCTTGTTGGACAGTTGATTCAGGAAAGTTTTGTTACTGGTATTCTATATGTTAACTTAACGACTGAAGATGTTATTAATGGCAATGAAGTTTCCGTGCCCCATGAAATTTATGGTTATACTTCTTTACGCACGAAAGATTCGATTTTTGCTGAGCTTAGTGAAAGCATAAATTTTGATAAATTGAGTAAGCAACTTAGTAGAATCATAGATATAGCTACAGAAAGGTTGGATGACTTCGATATCATCGGTGTTCAATCTGATTTTACAAAATCAAATGCTGCTTTCAGGGAGTTTTTGTCTGAATTTACAAAAAACTATGCGGAGTTGGGGCCCGAATTAACGGGTACTTCGAGGCAAGTCAATGAGACGATGAAAACGGTATCAGATTTGGCACGCTCGCTAAATCTTGTTGTACAACCAGATTCTGATTTTACTTTTCAAATTTCAGATACTATGAGGGAAGTTAGTTTGATGTCAAAATCTCTTAAACGTCTTGCTGATTTATTGGAGAGAAATCCGCAAGCATTTTTGATTGGCAAACCATCGAATCCAGAAAAATGAAAATAATTAATGTTTTTATTTCAGCTTCTTTTTTGCTCTCCTTGTTTTTATTAACTGGTTGCCTCATTCCTGAGTCAAATCATGTTGAACCGCGTTATCATCTGCTTACTGCTTTAGATTTTGAATCTAATGGAAGTAAATACACCAAAGGTATCTCATTTCATATTCGAGAGGTAAATATCCCCCCATATTTGGAAGATAACCGTATTGTTTCTCGAGCCAGTAATTCTACTGTTAATTACAGGGAGCATGACCGTTGGGCTGAACCCCTTAGCGAGGGTATCTCGCGTGTGGCAGCGAAAAATCTTGCTCGAATCTTTGACACCCTGAATTTTTCTGCGTTTCCGCATCGTCCAAAGCAGTTTTGCTTGTATGAAGTATCTCTTGCAATCCAACACTTTGAAAAGACTTCAGGAAATGAGGTTTTCCTAGATGTAATTATTGGAATCTACAATAAAAACCAGTTGGTGGAAAAGTTCAGATATAAACAAACTGAAAACATAAGGAATTTCTCTGTTGATGAGGAAATAAACGCACTTTCTGAGTGCCTGCAAAAAGTTTGCCAACAACTTGGTCAAGCAATAGAAGATTTGCCACTTACAAGGATGGAAAATCTTGTGGTGGATGAAGTCAAATTTGTAAATGAATCACCTGTTGATGCAATCCTACGGCTTGGCGAAATATATTCTGAAAATTTTTCAGAATCCCCAGATTTGAAAGTTCTATTTATTGGCGATGTCCAGACAAAAGGTAAGTTGCTAACATCAGTGTATAAAAATCAAAACCTTTATGATATATACCTTGATGTTTGCCGAATTTGTGGACTTAAGATCACTTTTGATGGTCACAATTTAAGACTAAGCAAAATTTATTAATGGACTTAATTGTCATTCCACTAGTTTTGATTTTTATTTCTTCAATATCTTTAATTGTGTTAAGTAGAAGTCGGCAAAAGGATACGGAGAGATTGAAAAAAGAAATTGATCAGGATTTTATTGAAGAATTTTGTTTAAAAGAAAAATCTTCTAGTGATGCTAATCTAGATTTGGTCGCCAAATGGCTGGAAGATGAACAAATGAAAGAGAAAATTAGAAAAGGTTCCTTCTGAATCTTTTTTTTAAAGAGTAGATTTTGCTCGATTGGGAGATACTAAAAAAATAATCTTATTGAATGAATAAATTTTTCAGAGATTCCATCATACATATTCCACTGTTTGTCCTCTTATTAAACTTCCTTCATACAGATTGTCTGTTCGGTGAATGGAGAAACTGGAGGGGGCCAAATTTCAATGGTTCATCCGATTATACCGGAGCACTTCCCTCGAAATTTGACAAACAAAACTCTGTAAAATGGTCATGTTCTTTACCGGGGCCTTCCGCAGCTACGCCAATTATTTTTGATGACATGGTTTTTCTTCCATC
>MDTE01193444.1_pt1 | contig 10990 bp, 18 predicted proteins | sample 811231 | NCBI WGS metagenome assembly MDTE01 (sample SAMN05326651, study PRJNA326480) | marine metagenome | isolation source: seawater | place: Indian Ocean: Red Sea | collected 2010 | reverse complement strand
GTATATGTTCGATTTACGCCGTCGGAGGCAATAAACTATTACTCAACGCTGGTAATATCTTCTGATGATATTAGTAATAATATTAATATAAATTTATTTGGTTTAGGCACGCCTTTACTTCACAATTATCAGGCATTTCAAAATCAAGCCTTAGGTTTCGGTGGAGGTTTTAATCAATCTGCAACCCAAGTTTTTAACTTGCACAATGATTTATCAAATATTCAACAAATCAAAATGTATTTAAAAATTGATTGCCCATCAACTGGTTGTGATGATTGGGATCGATTTGCAAATGTTAAAGTCAAAGATCAAACTTCGGGAAACTGGTTTGAAATTGCAAGATATATTACCCCATACTGGGTTGGAACACAACAACTGCCGAGAGGACTTGAATTTGACGTAACAGATTTTAAATCACTATTAAAAGACAATGTAGAAATGAGAATATATATTGAAAATTGGACTGCAAAAGCTGACATTGTTAGTATTGATTTTGATTACATTGTAGGTTCACCAGATTATGAATACTATTCAGTCTCAGAAGTACTAAATCTTCATTCAAATTCAATTAGTGGAGTTCCTTATGGTGTTTCACATAACCTGGATTTAGAAAAATCAATTCAGATTCCAAATAATTCTGAAAATACCCATTTTAGAACTATTATTTCTGGATGGGGTCACGCAACTCCTTATGATGCTGATGGGAGGCCATGTGCTGAATGGTGCTTTAGAACACATGGAATAAAGATTAATGGGGCAGATACGTATCAACACAATTTAAGTCCTATAGGTTGTTCTTCCAATCCGATAAGCAATCAGGATCCAGGAAATTGGATGCCGGACAGGGCCGGGTGGTGTCCTGGAATGGCAGTGCCGGTTAGAATGAATAATCTTGATACAAGTTATAATGGATCAACGATATCATTTGAATATGACTTCGAAGAATGGATTAGTGATGGTAACGGTGGGGATGCATTTTATGCGATATCAACCTATATAATTGTAAAAAGTAATTCTGAAATCACAGCCCCCATTATTTCAGACTAAGGTGTTTTAATTTTTCGGTTAACTTCTTGAGTTTCATTTTTCTCCACCAGGTTTTGTTATCATCTTCTTGGCTTTCAGATCTATGAATTTTTTTCTTTAATTTATTGATTTTTTTTATCAAATAAGATTTATCAATATCCTTCATATAATTTACTTTTCTGTTTTAGCACTTGTCAATAGGGTGGTAATTATGTAAATCAAAAAAATAGGAATTGGAGTAAAAAATAAAAGAACCAATAACAATCTCCACAATAATGGGTCCGTGTCAAAATACTCTCCTAAACCTCCACATATTCCAGCTAATTTAATATTTGATTTACTACGATAAAATTTTTTCATAAACTGAAATTAGTTTATAAATTAGAAAATTTGAGTTAAAAAAATATTAAAATTTTAACAGTTTAAGAATTAATTATTTTAGCTATCCCCGAAAAAAAATGAAAAAATAATCATAAGCGTAAATATTGCAAATATTAATATTAATACGATTTTTGTCTTCTTTTTTTCTTTTTTACTTCCTGCGTTTTTTAAATCAATTTTCCCTGAATTAAAATTTGAATAATCGTGCATATTAAATATATTAAAATGTTCCCCACTTATTTTTAATCATCAATCCAAGACCGGCATTGATTAAAATTAATGCGATAGTCCCAACTAAAAACCAATTGTCGTTCTCATATTTGGAAATAAGTGCTTCTCCAAAAACACACAAACCTGATGAAAATAAAATTAAGCCTAAAAGTGCTAAAGAATATCTTTTCATCAATCAGATCCTTTTTTCATTATCTCCCAAGTCATCAGTAGCGCCCATATTATACCAAATGCTGGGTCTTTATCTAACATGAATCCGGCATATAATCCAATAAGAAAAAGTAAAATTAATTTCCATCGCGGAAAAACCCTTTTACCAAAAAACCATTTTTTCATAAATACAATTTACAATAATTTAAAAAGAAGTTGATGTATGCTTTTGTTTTATTAAATTTGACTTAATTACTTATTCCTATTGGAACTATTAATACTATACATTTTTTTAACTATCAGCTTATCATTTCTGTGCTCAATTCTTGAAGCTGTACTTCTAAGTATTAATACTACTTTTATAAAAATAGAGATAAAAGAAGGTAAAAAATATGCAAAGACTTTATCAGATTTAAAAAATTCTATCGATGAACCTTTAATCATTATTTTAACACTTAATACAATTGCACATACTGTTGGGGCAATTTTGGTTGGTGTTCAGGCAAAAGTAGCCTACTCAGAACTGAATCTTGAAAATACATTTTTTCCTGCTGGTATTTCGGATGATGTATTAGTTGGGTTTGTTTCCACAATAATGACAATTATGATTTTACTATTTTCAGAAATTATTCCAAAAACCATCGGAGCCAAATATTGGAATAGCTTGGCAAAATTTACAACAATATTTTTGTCATCAATTATTCCTTTATTTAAATACTCTGGGATTTTGTGGATACTTCAGGCATTTACCAGATCCATTGGAGCTTCAAAAAAAGAACTGTTTTTCAAAAGAGAGGATATTTCAACTATTGCAGAAATTGCTAAGGAAGAAGGTATTATTGAAGAAAAAGATTCAAAGTTTATTAAGAATATTGTAAAACTTAGAAATGTTTCAGTAAAAGAAATTATGACTCCTTATTCTGTAATGGTTACTGCTGAGGAAAATTTAACCATAAATGAATTTTATAAAAAAAATCCTGAATTAGTTTTTTCAAGAATTCCAATATTAAATATGTCAAAAATTGAGGCCTATGTTTTGAAGGATACAATTCTTGAAAGTATTATTAACAACAAAGGAGATTTTAAATTAAAGGAAATTAAAAGACCCATTATTATTTCGAGTGAGAAAACAAAAATTCCAAAACTATTTGATAAACTTCTAAAAAAACGTGAGCATATTTCACTTGTAGTTGACAATTCAAAAAACACAATTGGAATTGTTACACTAGAAGATATAATTGAAACCATTCTTGGGTATGAAATTGTTGATGAAACTGATATGGTTGATGACATGCAAATGCTAGCAAAAAAAATAAGTTCAAACAATGGTGAAGAATTATAATCTTTCTATAATTAAAGCTAACTATAAATGGTAAAATTAAAAGCTTCTATTCTAATCTAATATGATTATATAAGCTGATCAAAAATAATAAAATTGCACCCCACATTATAAAAATAAAATGGGATGAAGGTATCCAGTAATATGCAAGTAAAATATTAGAAAACAGCAATGCGCCTAATGCAATAAAATATCTATTTCTGAAACTTCTATGATTAAATAGATTGCTTGTGGAAAAAATTAAAAAAACAAAGCCAGTTCCAAATACATATATACCTAAAAACCTATAAATCTGTTTAAGGTAGGCTGCTAATGTATTATTTCCATCAATTAAGAATAATTCGTTGAATGTCATTGCCAATCTTTCTTCATTAGCGACCTGATCTAATATCCATGGTTCATGGCTAATCAACCATCTTAGTCCTGAAATAGATATAACTAAACATATAATTATAAGTGGTAATTTTATAAATCTATTTATTTTTTTTTCCATTTGTTGAATATCTACCTAACAATTTACAATAATTTCAATTGAAAATTAAGCATATAACTAAACTAAAGAATAGGCTATAAAATTAAATTGATAGTCTGATAAACTGTATTATATGATAAAAATGGGAACTAGAGATAAGAATTTTAAATGCTTCTGAATCTTCTTGACCCTGTCCATGCAACTTTTTTTGTTCTTCCTAAATAAGATTTAGCCTCAACTCTATCGTTAAATTCATTTCTAGCTGAATTTAACTGTACATTTCCGTTATCTTGATTTTTCATTTTATAATATTTTTAAAATCCGGGCGCGAAATTACATATAAATTTAACTTTAATATAATTTTTTAAATTAATTTTTTCGCAAGAAATTTAAAGCTAACTTTTAGTTTTTCACTAACTTGATTAAACATTAAAAACCAAAAGCTATGTTCGAATTATTCAAAAAATGAAAAAGTTAAGACCATTACTATTTTTTCTATTTATTTTTTTTGACACAAATTCTCAAGTAAAATATATTCACGGAGGTGGTACTTTAGATGATTGGGCTAACTTATCTAAATATAAATTTGAAAATCAAAAAATTATAAATAATCCTGTTGATAATCTTGTAGTTTTTATGGGTAATTCTATTACAGAAAATTGGACTTATTATCGACCTGATTTTTTTAAAAAAAATTCATTTTTAAACAGAGGGATAAGTGGACAGACCACTCCTCAAATGCTGATAAGGTTCAAACCCGATGTTATTAATCTGAATCCAGAATCAGTTGTAATATTAGCTGGAATTAATGACATTGCTGGTAATACTGGCCCAATGATAATTTCAAATATTGCTGAAAATATTTTCTCTATGGCTGAAATTGCTAAAGAGTATGGAGTAAAAGTGTATATATGTTCTGTGTTACCTGCGATAGATTTCCCAGGAGCTCCAAATCTAAATTTAAAGCCAGCACAAAAGATAATAGCTCTAAACCAAATTCTTAAAAAATATTGTGATAATAATAATATAACATATGTTGATTATTATTCTAAAATGAATGACGGAGAAGGCGGCTTAAAAGTCCCCGATTATACATCAGCTAATGATCTTGTACATCCAAATAGTGCTGGTTATGAAGTTATGGAGTCAATAATATTAGATGTTTTACACAAAAAATAAAACCAACATACAACATATAAATATCCTCTTATCTAAATTATAAATCTTAAAAAAACTTATTAGTGACTATTTAAAAATTTATTGAATTCCACCTTTGCAGTCAGACTTTCAAAAAGAGCAACGTGATCACCTCCCGTAATTTCAACAAACTGCCTGTTTTGACAAGTTGAGCAACTTATTACATCCTTTTTAAAAGTTGGCCACAGGTGCATTTGTATAGGTGAATCATCTAGCCCTTGAACAAATAAAATGTCAGACTTGAAATCATTTGTGAAATTGAGTAATGACCTCTGAAAATAAGCATTTGGGTTGTCAGAGGTAGTTCCATATACATTTTTTAGATTAGTACATACGACGCTAGATTGAATTTGGCCATTTTCCTCAAGCTGACATCTGTAAACAAGATTTAATGGCCCCGGTGCATTAGCAATAACGCCGTTTGTTTGGTGCATTGTATTAAGTCTTGTGACCATATAGCCGCCTAGGGAATGCCCGCCTAAGAATATCTTATTTACAGTGATTCCTAATTCTTGACTTGCATTATTCTTTACCCATAATAAGGCAGCTTCACATTGAATAATACCGTCGCCAAATAATATATTTTCTTGAGGATATGCTACACTGACAATCATCATATCACTTCTGTCTAAAATACCCTTAAATTTATCTAGCGTTGTATTGGCAGCAGTCATTAAGTTGAAGTCATATGAAACTGTACCGTGAAAGACTAGTAAGACATCAACTACATTTAAGGCAGGTTTGTCTATTACAACATCAACATCAATATTATTATAAAAAATAGTCTGAGTTACTCTGTAAGCATCAATATATTGATCTGTAACATTATCTTTGGCACAAGAGGAAAAACAAATAAATGAAAATAGAAAAATTAGTCTCACAGAAAAATATTATTTAACTAATTTAAAGAAATAATATCACATCTTAAGACATGTAATTTAGTCCATTATACATAATGTATTATGCAACATATGACATACCAATATCCTAATTTCTTACTTGTCAAACTCTTAACAACTTATTATATTGTAAATACATTGAACAACTAAAACTATGAAAAGAAAGTATATATTTTTATTAGTGCTGATCTTAATCTTTAAGCCTAAACATAATTATGCACAGGATAGTGATGGTGCGGTTGCTGCAGCTGCAACGTTACTGGCAATTGGTGGTGTAATTGCATCAATGGAAAATGCAAAGGAACAGCTTGAATTAGGTGCTACTGAGTGGGTGTTGAAAAACACAAATATGACTCAATTCAATATAGAGACAATATTAATGGAAGGCGCAAAAGTAAGTGATGTTTCAAGAAGCTCTTTTGTTCCATTTAAATTATATGAGTATGAAATTATAGACTTACCCGACGGGACTTATGAATTTAATATTGTTAGCCGATATGTTTTAATGATGTATGCATTTCCGGGGTTCATAACAGATGCAGGTATTGATTTCAGCAAAGTAAGATATGAACTTATTGATAAGTCGCTTTGGTTCAAAAGAATGACAGGATATTTAACTGCTGCTTCTAACTCTGATCCATCAATAATTCCCAATGTTCTTGAAAACGGAACTATACTAAACAAAGGGGTAACTGCAACTAGTAAAAGTAGCTCAGGAAGACCTTACGGAAATAATTATAGTGGTGATGATCTAATTATTAGATTCTATAAGCTTGATGGAGATTCTTATTTGGTATCTGAATACTCTGACGAAAACAAGTACTTATACAATGAAAAGTCCTTAGGAATATTTCATAAAGAGACAAAGCGATTATTTCAAGTCAGGGCTCTTTCAGTAAGAAGAATAACAGATTTTCTTAGAAGACCTGTTAAGCCAAGAACTCAGTAAAGCTAACATACAAAATGAAAAAGCTAATACTATTACTATTTATTCAACTAAAATAGGTTAAAGAAAGAAATTATTTCTTCAATTAGTTCTGAAAGAAAAAACATAAATGGTAAAAAGATTAAAACCTTAAATATTGTCCACCTTAAAGAGAGTTTTTTTTGAAATAAATACATTTCTGTATTTTGTAAAAAATGATCTTCAGCCTCCTTCATCTTTGTTCTAAACGCCTCTATAAATCTTTCGTCTAATTCAATCTCTGGTTTTATTCTACAAACTTTTTTACGGACATTATCGTTTGAGAATCTTTTAGATATTTTAAATATACTATTGCCCACCTCTTTTTCAATTAAGACTTTTTCATTATTTAATTTTTCGAGCTCTTTAATTGATTAATCTTGTTTGTATATTAAATCATAATTAAAATAGTCATTGTCTTCAGTTATATAATCATCGGAGTCTTTAACCACTTTACCTAAAATAATATTACTCAATTCATTGTAAACAAACATTGCTCCTCTTGTTTCATCTAAAAAATCTTCACTTATCTTTAATTTTTCAGAAATAGTATTTTTCTTTTCGTATGGGTCGTGTAAGCTCTGAAGTTCTATATATTTTTCTCCGTCGGAGAAACCCATAAACTTAAGGATTGAATGATATTTTTTTGGAAGTTTTACAAAAAGAAAAAATAGAAGTTTGGTAATTAATGTTTGAAATATTTCTTCAAACCACATAAATATGGGAGAAATAATAATAACAGATATCCAAAAATAAATTGAAAGATTTTTAATTATGGAAAGTATTTGATCGATAAATTCTAAAAAAGTCATAATAAAAGATTAAGAATTGTATTCACAAAGTATTTAAAAATATTTAGATACATTAAACCATAAATGACTTTTTTATTAACTTGATGATACAATAATGACCAGTCAAGCAGGAGACATACTATCATACAATGGTGAAAAAACAACTATTGCAACAGAGCCACTAAAACCTTATTTGGAAAATAGAAGTGATATAAGTTTTATTTTTAAATCTACCGCCTTAGTTAGAGGGTATATTGCCACCTGGAAAATTAAAAATAAAAAACTTTATCTTGTTTCTTTAATTGGTTTTATTGAAAATAACGAGAAGGTAGATCTCAACTATTTATTTCCAAACAAAAAAGAAGTTTTTGCTGATTGGTTCTCTGGTCAAATTAGGATTCCTGAGGGAAATCTGCTGAAAAAAATCAGAATAGGATACGCCTCTGTTTTTGAGAGAGACAAAATACTCAAATTTAATAAAGGAATATGCATTAGCGATAATACAATAAATAATATAGGATGAACCATAAATAACTTTTTCATTAAATTGTAGATACATTAAACAACTAAACCAATATTCGATGAGAAAACTGAAGATAATTTTTTTGTTTGGTATGATATTCTCCCTTTTGGTAAATGTATCCTACTCTCAAGAATATAAAACTGTTTCTTTAACCGTAAGTGGACAAGGACAAACACAAGATGAGGCAAAACAAAGTGCTCTAAGAAATGCTATTGAACAGGCTTTTGGCACTTTTATTTCATCAAATACTAAAATTTTAAATGACAATGTAATAAAGGATGAAATTGTATCTGTTTCAAATGGAAATATTCAAGATTTTAATGTCATTTCAGAAGTTCAAATCCCTGATGGCGGTTATGCTGTAACTTTAAAAGCTACTGTTTCGGTTACAAATTTGACATCTTTTTTTGAAAATAAAGGGGTAAGTTCAGAATTCAAAGGAAGCTTATTCGCATTTAACATTAATCAACAAATTTTAAATGAAAAAAACGAATCAAAAGCCATAAAAGATATGGATCAAGTAATTAGAAATATTGCTGATAAATCATTTGATTTTACAATAAAAGTTTCCGATCCAACATCTGTTGATGCAACTAATTCAAATTGGCGAATACCTGTATCTGTGAGTGTCTACAAAAATGATAACTTTAATATTATCCCTGAAATTTTGTACTCCACTTTAAAAGGAATATCACTTTCAAGAGATGAAGCACTTAATTATATAAATTTAGGCAAGAAGGTATATCCAATATCCTTTGCTTTCAATAGCAATGATTATTCATACATATTACTTAGACAAGAGGCAAGTGTACGAAAAATACTATCCATTATTTATTATTTTAATCATTCTCTTCAAAATTTTCAAATAGACAACGGTATTGACCGATTTAAAATCAGCTCTGACAAAATTAAAGAATTAAGTATTGAAGAAAATTTTGGGATATTTGTTACCAAACACAGAGTTTGTAGGGCAACTGTAGCTTATCTAGGTGGAAGCGTATTCTTTAATTATGGTAGTGGGGGTGGTTGGAGAGGTGCTGACAGTCAATTAATATTAAATTGGACCGATTGGGCTAGACAATCTCGCCAATTTGGGGGTTGTGGTTATGGTTGGACTGAAAACTACAATGTTTATGATTTTCGAGTTTACACTACGTTCTACCCAAATGATGATTTATTTAATAATAGATTTACGTTCGTTAATAAATTATCAGAACAATTTATTAATCGTGAAGCAGGGCTCATAATTTCTTTTGCTGATCGTGATATTTTTTACAAATTATACGATAATATGATTGCAAAAAAGAAAAAGAAAAAGAAAAAGAAAAAGAAAAAGAAAAGCAACGAGAATGTTGTAATCATAAAGAAAGAGCTTATAAAATTTGAATTTAAGGATATCAGAAGTATTGATGAAATTAATAATATTTCAGAATATAAGGTTTTGCCCATCAAAAATTAATACTGGTTTCGCTTTTCAAATTCTTCTTTCTTGTAAGAATCTAAAGTTATTTTCTTTTCTTCAGAGTCAGGAATATTTTCAAAAGATCCATACTTTTCAATTAATGATTCTTCTAATTTTTCCATATGATATTTCATTGGTTTGATTGGGGACAAGAGGAACAAGGTGAGGTTGTAATTTATGGGTTTGTTACTCAAAATGATTGTGAGTTAGATTTTACAGATACATGGGGAAATTGGATTCTATCATTAACAGATGAGGGAGATATTTTATCCGAGGATGGAAGTACGATATACTATTACGTTGACTAAATTAAAGAGTGCCATATAGTTGCCACTTTTTCACTAACTTGTTGATACATTAAACAAATTAGAATTATGGAAAATATTTCAACAGCATTTCAACTAATTGTCGCAATCTCTGTTCTTATTGTTTGGATTTTCAGATATGACAATATTGTAGTGGAGTTTAAACATTATGGATATTCAGACTTATTAAGAAATTTTGTTGGTGTTTCAAAAACATCAACCTCAACATTATTAATACTTGGCATATGGTATAATGAGATAACAATTTACGCATCCTTATCAATGGCGTTCTTTATGTTGTGTGCTCAAATTTCTCACATAAAAGTTAGAAATCCTTTTATAAAGTTTGTTCCATCACTAATATTTTTAATTATGTCCCTATTTATAGCTTCGTTTAATTATGGCTTAATTTGATGGATGTATACAATATAATTATAGTATTTGTAGCGATATCATTTATTGCATATGGAGTAAATTCTTTTATTTCAAATAAAATGATATTGGAGTTTAAAAGATGGGGATTGGAAAAAAGAAGAAGAGAGATCGGTGGTTTTCAATTAGCTTGTGGTATAGGAACACTAATTGGTATGTGGTCAAATTACATTCTGATTATTAGCTCTATAATTTTAATAATAATGATGCTTATAGCTGTTTATGTGAGAATCAAAATAAAAGATAATATTTCTGAAATTCTTCCTGCTATAGCTTACCTTATTTTAGGAATGATAATTTTACAACATTCGATATGAAAAAGCTAATACTATTTCTATTTAATTAAACTGATGAATTTATATTAATTTTATTGACAGATGGAAATCATTGATTACATATTTATAATTTGCTGTCTAATAGGCATTTTTGCATTATTGGTGTTAATATTACGTCCATTCATTCCAAAATATATGATGCTTAAAAGTAAAGAAATTAGCATTAAAAGAGGGGAAAGAATTGGTGCTGTAATGGGGATTACTATTGGAGTTTTTATACTTTTTTATATTAATATTAATGGTTATTATGATATGATTATTGACTATTTAAAAAGCCTATTATCTTAAACCAAGATATGATATGAAAAAGCTAATACTATGACTATTAATACTTTTAAAAAAATAATTTTACTTCAAGTATTTATCTTTCTTTCTATGATTATATTATTCATAGTTGAGCAAACTTATTTTCCTTATGAAGAAATTGATTCTCAAGTAAGTTTGATAGAAGTGAGTTTGTTTATCATACTTTTTATTTTGACT
>MDTE01186455.1_pt1 | contig 10990 bp, 9 predicted proteins | sample 811231 | NCBI WGS metagenome assembly MDTE01 (sample SAMN05326651, study PRJNA326480) | marine metagenome | isolation source: seawater | place: Indian Ocean: Red Sea | collected 2010 | reverse complement strand
ATCAAAATTTAAAAGTCTTCTTGAAGACCAATTTAAAACAGCAAAAGAATATAAACCAAAATTGGAATGGTACGCAGGCGTTTGGTCAAGATATAAACCCGAAAGAGGAAAAGATAGAAGAGGAGTTACTGGCGTATCAATTGAAAAAATAAAAAAAATTGGAGAAAAAATTACAAAAATTCCAGAAGAATTTAATCCTCATTCAACCATAAAAAAAATATTTGAAAATAAAAAAAAAATGTCTCTTACAGGGAAGGGATTTGATTGGGCGACTGCTGAGCAATTAGCTTTTGCCACATTATTAGAGGAAGGATATCCAGTTAGGCTATGCGGCCAAGATTCTGGTAGAGGTACATTTAGTCAACGTCATTCAGTTCTTAGAGATCAAATAAATAATAGTTACTATACACCCTTAAATAATATTTCAAAAAACCAAAAAAAATACGAAGTAATAGATAGTTTACTTTCAGAAATGGCTGTTCTTGGATTTGAATATGGATATGCCCTATCAGAACCAACCACCCTTGTCGTTTGGGAGGCACAATTTGGAGATTTTGCAAATGGAGCGCAAGTTATAATAGATCAATTTATAACATCTGCTGAAAGAAAATGGGCCAGGGCAAATGGCTTGGTATTGTTACTACCCCATGGTTATGAAGGACAAGGTCCCGAACATTCATCAGCTAGACTAGAAAGATTTTTGCAACTATGTGCTCAAGAAAATATTCAAGTTATGAATTGCACTACTCCTGCAAATTATTTTCATGCTCTAAGAAGACAAATACATAGGGATTTTAGAAAACCCTTAGTTATTATGACCCCAAAATCTTTGTTAAGAAATAAAAGATGTACTTCAAATATAGAAGATTTTACCAAAAAAAATACTTTTCATAGAGTTCTTAACGATCATGCAGATTTTAAAAAATATGGTTTAATTCAGCTTAATGAAGACAAAAAAATAAAAAAAGTAATTATATGTTCTGGAAAAATTTATTTTGATCTTCTTGAGGCTAGAGAAAAAATAAAAAATAAAGAGGTATTTATTATAAGAATAGAACAGTTATATCCTTTTCCTGTCAAAACACTTGCAAAAGAATTAAAAAGATTCAAAAAAAATTCCAAGTATTATTGGTGCCAAGAAGAGCCTAAAAATATGGGAGCTTGGAATTCTGCAAGAAATTATATTCAATGGAGTCTGGATTATATAAAAGCTGAAAATAAAGAGATCAAGTATATTGGCAGAAAACCAGCGGCATCTCCTGCTAGTGGATATCTTAAAAAACATCTTGCACAGCAAAAAGAAATAATAGAAAAGGTATTTGGTAAGTAATGTCGAATCAAATTGTAGTTCCATCATTGGGCGAGTCAGTTACAGAAGCTACGGTATCTAAATGGCGTAAACAGGTCGGAGAAACGGTTGATACTGATGAGCCTATTGTTGAGTTAGAAACAGATAAAGTAAACGTTGAGGTTCCTTCTCCTTTGAGTGGAACTTTATCTTCAATACAAGTGAAAGAAGGTGATACTGTAGAAGTCGGTGCAGTATTAGGACATGTTAATGAAGGGCAATCTATTTCAAACAAAACTGTTGAAAAAGGGGAGGAAGTTCAATCTTATAAGCCACCCAAAACTAAAAAGAAAAAAGAAACTATTAATGAAGATTTAGAAAATACAAAAAAAATAATTTCCCAAAAACAAAAACCATTAAAATTAGATAGTGAAGTTGAAGAAAAAAATTCTAATGGGACTTTGATCTTAGATACTTTAGCAGAAGAAAAAACCGCTGAAGTTGAAGAAGAAAGATATGTTCCTCCAAAAACAAAAAAACATTTATCACCTTCAGTTAGGAAAATTGTCCAAGAAAAAAATATTGATATTTCTAATATAGAAGGCACAGGAAAAGCTGGAAGAATTTCAAAAGGAGATTTAATTAATCTAATGGGTAATACACCTCAGCCTTCAAAAAGAAAAATTACTTATGGTCAGGAGGAAAAAGTAAAAATGACCAGATTAAGAATTACCATAGCTAAAAGATTGAAAGAAGCTCAAGATAGTGCAGCAATGCTTACAACATTTAATGAAGTAGATATGCAGAATATTATTCAAATGAGAGAAGATTACCAAGAAGACTTTAAAAAGAAGTATTCTGTTAAACTAGGGTTTATGTCTTTTTTTGTTAAAGCTTCAGTAGTAGCGTTAAAAAATTTTCCTTCGGTAAATGCTGAAATAGAAAAAGACCATATTATATATAAAAATTATTACAACATATCCATAGCCATTGGCACAGATCGAGGATTAGTTGTGCCTGTTCTAAAAAAAGCGGATGAGTTATCTTTCGCAGATATAGAAAGGAATATTTTTCTACTTTCCGAAAAGGCTCAAAAAGGAAAAATTACAATAAATGATCTTCAAGGAGGTACATTCACGATTAGTAATGGCGGAATTTATGGTTCGATGCTATCGACACCAATTTTAAATCCACCTCAAACAGGAATTTTAGGTATGCATAATATTGTGGACAGGCCTATAGTAAAAGATGGAAATATTGTTGTAAGGCCTATTATGTATCTGGCTCTATCTTATGATCATAGAATTATTGATGGCAAAGAAGCTGTATCTTTTTTAAAAACCATCAAAGAATGCCTTGAAGAACCTAGAAGATTATTTTTAGATCTATAAAAAATTAATAATGGATAATAATTTTGATGTTATAGTAGTTGGAGCAGGTCCAGGAGGATATGTTGCTGCAATAAGATTAGCTCAACTAGGACTTAAAACTGCATGTGTAGAATCAAGAAAGACGCTCGGCGGCACTTGTTTAAATGTTGGTTGTATACCTTCTAAAAGTTTACTAAATGCTTCCGAAATGTATCATAAGGCACAAAAGGAGTTTAAAAATTTAGGGATTGAAACCAAAGATATAAAACTAAATATTTCAAGAATGATGGCAAATAAAAATAAGTCAGTTCTTACTTTAACTAAAGGAGTAGAATTCTTATTTAAGAAAAACAAAATTTCCCACTTAAAAGGTAAAGGCTCTATATTAGATGAGAGTACTGTAGTAGTTATAGATGATTTAAAAAAGAAAATAACTTATAAAGCCAAAAATATAATTATTGCTACAGGTTCTTTACCAACATCTTTACCTGGAATTAAAATTGATGAAAAAATTATCGTTTCATCAACAGGTGCGCTTACCTTTGATAAACCACCAAAAAACCTAGTTGTAATAGGAGGTGGCTATATTGGTTTAGAACTTTCTAGTGTTTGGCAAAGATTGGGTTCAAACGTGACAGTTATAGAATATTTAGATCAGATTATTCCAGGAATGGATAAAGATATTTCAAGTGAATTTTTGAAAATTCTCAATAAGCAAGGAGTCAATTTTAAACTAGATACTAAAGTTTTGGGAGTTAATGTTATAAAAGATAAAGCTATTGTAGATTTTATTAACAATAAAAGCTCAAAGAAAGAAAGAGTTGAATGCGATAAAGTTTTAGTTGCAGTTGGAAGAAAGTCTAATATTGGTGAAGATATAATAAAAGTAGGTGTTAAACTAAATAAACAGAAAAAAATCCAAGTTAATGAAAAATTTGAAACATCTGTTAAAAATATTTATGCAATTGGTGATGTGATAGATAAGGGACCAATGTTAGCTCACAAGGCAGAAGACGAAGGTATAGCAGTAGCAGAAATAATCGCAGGACAGGCTGGTCATGTAAATTATGGTGTAATACCATCAGTAATTTATACTTCACCTGAAGTTGCAACAGTAGGTAAAACTGAGAAAGAACTTATTAAAGAAAATATTAAATACAAAGTTGGAAAATTCCCTTTTTTGGCAAACTCAAGAGCAAAAGTTAATAACGAATCAGAAGGATTTGTTAAAGTAATTGCTGAAGCAAAAACTGACAAAGTTTTAGGAGTATCCATGATTAGTTCATTAGCAGGAACTATGATTGCCGAATTAGCTCTTGCGATGGAGTTTGGAGCTAGTGCTGAGGATATAGCTAGAACATGTCACGCTCATCCCACTCATAGTGAAGCAGTTAAAGAAGCTGCTATGGCAGTTGATAAAAGGCCAATTCATTTTTAATATTTAAAAGATGCTTAAAAAAGCAATGATCCTTGCAGCAGGTTTTGGTAAAAGAATTTTACCTTTAACTAAAGATAAACCAAAACCTTTATTAAAAATAGGCAAAGAAACACTTTTATCAAATACCTTAAATTTTTTACAAGATTTTGGAGTCAATAAAGTTGTAATAAATGTACATTATCTAGGAGGGCATATAATAGACTACATTAATAAAAGAAAATTTAATTTATCAATAGAAATTGTTAATGAAAATGAAAAAATTCTGGACACAGGCGGTGGAATTTTAAATGCAATCAAATATTTTTCAGAAGAATCTTTTTTAGCTATTAATCCAGATACTATATGGAGTTCAAATTATTTGAAAGAATTAAAATCAATGGAGAAAATATTTTTAAAAAATAAAAATAATAAATGTTTTCTTCTTGTAGTAAACAAAAATAAGAGTTTCGACAAATCATTCAAAGGAGACTTTAATTTGAAAGAAAATCTTTTAAACCGAGAAGATATGAATAATTTAAATTATTTGTACACAGGATTACAAATTATTAATCCAAAAATTTTTTTTGATGTTGATATGAAAGTTTTTTCAATAAATAAAATTTGGGACAAACTTATCGCTAACAAAGAATTATATGGAAAAGAAAGCAGTGAAGAATTTTTTCACGTAAGTACTTTAAAAATTTATAAGGATTTAATTAAAAAAAAATTTAAATATTAAACAATATTTTTTTTGCTCTTTTAGAATCAAGATAATTATAATTTGTAATTTTTAAAGTATCATTAAATTTTATTAAAAGAGGATTTCCTGTGGGAATTTCAAAATCAATAATTTTTTCGTTAGATATACAAAAAAGTTCTTTACACAATGCCCTTAAAGAATTTCCATGAGCAGCAATAAAGACATTTTTTTTATCACGTATTAAAGGTTCTATTTTTTTCTTGTAGTACGGTACTACTCTTTCAAAAGTATCTTTTAAAGATTCACTTTCACGAATTTTATCTTTTGGGATATTTTTATAAATATTTTTTCTATATAAATGTTGATTAGACATAGGAGGAGGAGGTATATCATAACTTCTTCTCCAAATATTAATTTGCTTGTCTCCATGCTTCTTAATCATTTGATCTTTATTTAGGCTTGTTAGATCCCCATAATGTCTTTCATTTAACTCCCATGCTTTAATTATTTCAGCTTCCGACTTACCAAGAATATTTAAAATAATTGCCAAACTATTAAAGGCTCTTTTTAGACAAGAAGTAAAAAAATAGTCAAATTCAATATTTAATTCTTTAATTAGCTTTCCGGCATGTTGAGCTTCAGATTTACCCTCTTCAGTTAAATCTATATCAGCCCAACCAGTAAATCTTCTTTCTTTGTTCCAAAGGCTTTGGCCGTGTCGTATTAAAATAAGATTATTCATTATCCAAAAATTATTATAGATTTAATTTATAATATTTCCAATTTATGTCTAAATTAGTTAGTTTTTTAAAGTTTATTTTCCACACATCAGTAATATTATTAATTGTACTAAGCTTATTCCCCGGATCATTGCTAGGTTTTTTACTTTATGGAGATATTTATCAACAACCAAGTTTAATCGATAATACGTTTGGAACATCTATAAATCATTTTATCTGCTATTTTTTTCTATCTTTACTGGGGTTGTTTCTTTTCTCAAAAAGTGAAAATTTCTTAAAATTAACTTTTGCTTTAATAATGCTGTCAATAATTTTAGAATTTTTGCAGTTTATTGTGCCAAATCGAGCTTTCGAACTATATGATTTGATTGGTAATTTTTTGGGTGTAATAGTTGCTTATTTATTAGTAAAGATTTACTTATTGATTAAGAATCATGAATAAATTTGATGAAAGAGAAAAAAGTTTTGAAAAAAAATTTGCAAAAGATCAAGAGTTGCAATTTAAAGTAGCCGCAAAGAGAAATAAATACCTCGGTCAGTGGGTTTCGCAAAAGCTTGGATATAGTTCAGAGCAAGAAAAAGAATATATACAATCTGTAATTAAAGCTGATTTTCAGGAAGCGGGAGATGAAGATGTTTTTAGAAAGATTAAAGCAGACCTAAAGGATCAAAATATTTCTGACGAAGATATTAGAAAAAAAATGGACACGCTTAACGAAAAAGCTAAGTCTGAGTTTATTTAGTAATTAAATTACTATATAAAATATAAAGTGATTCATTATTTTAAAATAAATAAATTTATTTTAGTTTTCTTATTTTTTTTAACTTCCTGCTCTTCCGTTCCAAAATATCCGCAAAATGCTTGTAAAATTTTTGGCGAAAGATATCTATGGTACAAACATGTTAAAAAAAGCTCTGAAATGTATGGTGCACCGATGCATATAATTTTAGCTTTTGTAAACAAGGAATCAGGTTTTAATCGTTGGGCCAAACCTAAAAGACAAAGATTATTTAAAGTAATACCTTATAAAAGACCATCAAGTTCATTTGGATATTCGCAAGCAGTAAAAAAAACATGGGAACTTTATAAAACTCAAACAAATAATCCTTTGGCTTTAAGAACAAGATTTAAAGATTCTGTAATGTTTATTGGCTGGGATATAAATAAAACAAATAAAATAAATAAGATTCCACTTAACGATTCTTACCGACAATATTTGAACTATTATCTAGGATGGGGAGATTATTCTAAAAAAGTATATAAGACAGACAAAAAAGCAATTATTTTTGCTAAAAGTGTACAAAAACAGTCAAAAATTTATAAAAGTCAATTGAGAGAATGTCAAAAAAACCTAAATAAAAAATATATTATTTTTTAAGTTCTTTTCCCAACTGTATATCAACCGCATCAATTCTTTGCGTATTTTTTGTAAGAAGAACATACATAGTTGGCGTAACATACAATGTAAAAAAAGTTGATATAAGCATTCCACCAAATATTGTTGAACCTACAGCAAGTCGACTACCTTCACCTGCTCCAGGACCTATATTTCCAACTAATAAAGGGATCATTGCGATCATAGTAGAAAGAGACGTCATAATAATCGCTCGAAATCTTTTTCTACACGCTTCTAGCGCTGCACTTTCAATATTTTTTCCATCTCTTCTTAATTGATTAGCCCAATCAACAATTAAAATTGAATTTTTTGTAGAAATTCCTATTAAAATTACAAGAGCTATTTGGGAAAAAATATTAATACTTGAATTAAATAATAATATAAAAATAATGCCACCAAAAACACTTAGAGGAACCGTTAGCATTATTACAGCAGGATGAATAAAACTATTAAAATTAGCCGACATTACTAAAAAAGCAGTTAATAAAGCTAATACAAATATTATAAATAATTCATTGCTTGTTTCTTTAAGCTCTTCTGATTTTCCCTTCCATTCAATTCGTGCATCTGGAACAATTCTATTTACTGTTTTCTCAAGATATTTTATTGCTTCAGAAAGAGTATAATCTCCAATTAATCTTGCACTAATTGTAACAGCACGTTGTCTATCATAACGTGCTAAAATTTTGGCCGAGCCAACTTCCTTAAATTCGACTAGATTAGCTAATGATATTAATTTTCCCGTAGTATCCGATCTAACAAAAATTTTACTTAAACTTTCACTTCTTTTTCTATTTTCTATGTCAGCTTGTAGAATAATTGGATACTCTTTACCCATTCTGTTAAATTTTGTAACAGTTTTTCCAGAAAATAGAGTGCTAACAGTTGAACCAATTGACTGAATTGAAACACCTAAATCTTGAGCTTTTTTTCTATTTATTACTAATTTTATTTCTGGTTTGTTTTTTGAATAGTCAGATTCAATTGCAGCTAAATTTCTATTTTTTCTTAGTTCCATCATTATTGATTTTTGCCATCTTTCTAGCTGATCATAATTATTACCCAATAAAACCATTTGAACTGGTTTATTGTAATTACTAACTCGAACACTTTGTGGAGATATTGGAAATGCAAGTGCTTGTGGAACTGTTACGATTTTACCTATAGCTTTTCTCATAATTTTCACAGCGCTTTCGTCTCTATCCTTCCAATCATCTAACAAAGCTATAATGATAAAACTATTATAGGATTTACTTGCCCTTCCGAATCCTGGAACTCTCATAATAATTCTTTTGTAAGATTCTCCATCTTTTTTAATTAAAGGTATCAATCTTTTTTCTATCTCTTCAGCTTTATCAGCTGTATATTGAAACGAGCTTCCCTCATCAGTTTTGCCAATAACTAAATAAACACCTCTATCTTCTTTTGGCATTAATTCTTTAGTAGAAAAATTAAAAAGTAATATAGAAGCTATTACTATAAAAAACATAAATACAATTATAGTTTTTTTCTTATTTATCCAATAATTTAGGGTTTCAGAGTAAAATTCTAAAAAGGCTTTATAATATTTTTCAAATTTCAAAACAACTTTTGATTTTTTTGTATTTTTATTTAAAAATTTACTTCCAAGCATAGGAGAAAGAGTGAGAGCCACAAAAGATGATACAACAATTGCAAAAGTTAGAGAAATTGCGGTTTCTCTAAAAAGAGTACCTGATATTCCTTCTATAAAAATTAAAGGTAAAAAAACAGCTACTAATACCAAAGTAGTTGAAATGATTGCAAAAGTTACACTTTTTGATCCATTAACGGAAGCTACTAATGGAGTTTCTCCATTTTCTACCCTATTATAAATCGCGTCTGTCATTATGATAGAATCATCAACTACGATTCCTATGGCTAAAATAGCTGCCAATAATACAAAGATATTTATTGATAAATCAAAAAACCACAAACCCAAAGCCGCTGAAATTAAGCTAACCGGTAAAGCAACAGCAGGAACGATTACAGCCTTAAAGTTTCCTAAAAACAAATAAATAATTATTACCACTAACAAAAAAGCAATTATTAATGTTTTGTATACTTCATTTATAGCTGCATTAATGTAGGTTGCCCTATCAAATGAGACGCCCAGCTTAAGCTCTGCTGGCAAAGTTTTTTGAACTATCTTTATTCGATCTCTTATTTTCTTTGATAATTCGACTGTAGAGGCTCCACTTTTTGCATAAATTCCTATTCCTACAACTTTTTCATTAGGTTTTCCTTCTTTACTCTGCGCCTTAAAAAGAGTTTTTTCAGACACAGGACCATACTTTACTTCTGCAATGTTTTCCAAACGAATAACACTATTTTTAATTTTTTTAATAGGTAGTTGTTTTATCGAATTTAAATCTTTGTAGGCTTTATCAAGATTAATAGTTAGATCTATATTAGCTGCTTCTAAACTTCCAGCTGGAATACTGATATTTTCTTTTTTAAGAGCCTGTTCAACTTCTTGCACAGTTAAATTATTAGCAGCTAATTTAGTTGGGGAAATATATACTCTGACACTTAATTCACGCAGGCCTCCTACTAAAATTCTTCCAACACCTTTTACATTTGAAAAACTATCAACAAGATATCTTCGAGTATAATCTCCAATTTCTAAATCATCCCAAGTGGTAGAAGAAACCGATAACCACATAGATGTAGTGAAGCCAGCACTTTGTTTAAGTATTTCAGGAGCATCAGAATCTTCAGGAAGATTATCTGTTACTCTACTTACCCTATCTCTTATATCATTTGTTGCAGCGTCGAGATCAATTGATGTATCAAATTCTATTTTAATTGTTGCTCTTCCATTTTCTGAAGTTGAATCAATATTTTTAATTCCTTCAGCTCCTCCAATTACATCTTCTATTATTTCTACAATTTCGCTAGAAACAATCTCAGCAGAAGCACCCTGGTAGTCAACTTGCACCTGAACCACCGGCGGTTGAAGACCAGAGGGTAATTCTCTAACTGGCAATTTCCAAAATACAAATAGACCAAAGACCACTAATATTAATGAAAAAACTGCTGATACAACTGGTCTTCGGATTGAGAGATCGGTGATAAACATTTATAGCTCTTATTGTTGTTGAGATTGAATAATGGGCTTTACTTTCATGCCAGGTCTAACTTTAGTCAAACCTTCAGCAATTATCTGGTCTCCTTCGATTAGACCGCTTAATACTTCAAGTTTTCCTTTATTACGAACTCCAGTTTCTATTTCAGTTTTTTTGATTATATTATTTTCAACTATTTTATAGACAAATTTTTTACTACCTTCATACATTACACTAGTATCGGGGATGGATAGGGCATTTTTTTCATTATAAAATATTTTTATTTCAAGAAGAGAACCAGGAATTATTTCAGAATTTTTGTTATCAATTTTAGCTCGTGCTAATATCGATCTTGTTTGAGCATCCACACGTGAAGCAACTGATTCAATTTTTCCATCGTAAGTTTTATTTTTGTATGCAGAAAAAGTTGCTTCAATTTTCAAATTTTTTTTTAATATCGCAGCATAAACTTCGGGTATTTTTAGATCACATAAAACTTTTTGGTAATCATCCAAAGTTAAAATAATAGTGTTTTCTGAACCTAAGCTACTACCACTAATTCCTCTTTTTCCAATAACACCAGAAAAAGGAGCTGTAATTGTTTTTGATGACAATTTTGCTAAAACTTCCCCCTTATTAACTTTTGAATTAAAATTAATTGGCTCCAATAATTCATTCTTCTTAATTTTGTACGAAGTAGTTTTAATACTTAGAGAAGTACAATAGCTTTCTAAAGATTGACTAAAACTTTTATTTGAAACTAGATTAACCATTACGCCTGGAGGTGGACGCTTAGAAAATTTTTTTTTAAAGTAAAGACCTACACCATATCTTCCAATTATAACCAAAGCGATTACTAGAAAGAAAATTATTATACCTATAGTTATTTTTTTTGATCTTTTCATTTATTGTTTTCCGAATTCAGTCCAACTTCCAATATATATTTTTGGGATATAATCATCATTTATTAATGAATATGCAAGTGCTAGACT
>MDTE01055752.1_pt1 | contig 10990 bp, 7 predicted proteins | sample 811231 | NCBI WGS metagenome assembly MDTE01 (sample SAMN05326651, study PRJNA326480) | marine metagenome | isolation source: seawater | place: Indian Ocean: Red Sea | collected 2010 | reverse complement strand
CTGTGAATGCGAGCGCTCCCAGGATGCGAGCCTGGCCCAGAGTCTTCACCTGCTCAATTCCAAGAGCATCCAGGAAAAACTGGCCGCCGACACCGGCCGAGCGGCGGGACTCGTGTCCGACCCGAGCCGCTCCCACGAAGAAAAGATCAGTGAACTCTACCTGCTGGCCTTCAGCCGCTACCCCAATGCCGAGGAGTTGAATACGGCCCTCGAGTATCTCAACCGCAAGCAACTGACGGCCGCCACCCAGAAGCCGGAGAAAAAAGAAGAGGCTGAACCGGCACCCGACCCCGTTCAGATCGCCTACGAGGACATCATCTGGGCCCTCATCAACACCAAAGAATTTCTCTTCAATCACTGATCGAGAGAGGGCTCTGATCGGAACCCTTCCCAGGCCGGCTCGCCCCGCGAGTCGGCCTTTTTTTATTCCCTCTTCCTCCCCCAAAAAAAGAGACCCCTGACGCTCCCTCATTGGAATCTCGATCTTGTCTCTCGCAAGTCATCTCCTCTACAGTCCTCTCAACCGCCATGCAACGATTCAACCAATCCTGGATTCCTGCCCTTCTTCTCTGCCTCGCGCCGATCGCCTCGGCCGCAGCGCCTCCCAATGCCTCAGGCACCGAGGGGGATGAATTACTGGCGGGGCATTCCGCCCACGGAGAGGCCTTTAACGAAGGGCCGCGCCAGTCCGCCTACCTGATGGGAACCACCAGTAACGTTCACTTCCCCATCACCACCCCGTCCCACGAAATCCAGCAATACTTTGATCAGGGCGTCGGTCAGCTCCACGGATTTTGGTACTGGGAGGCCGAACGGACCTTCCGCCATATCGCATCCCTCGAACCCGACACCGCAATGGCCTATTGGGGGATGGCCATGGCCAACATCAACAACCGTTCGCGAGCCAAGGAATTCATTCAGAAAGCGGTCGACCGGAAGGCCTCGGTTTCAGAGCGCGAGCAGCGCTGGATCGAATGCTGGGAAACCTTTCTCCTGGGGGAAGAGAAAGACGCCAAGAAGAAAAGTCGAACCTTGATCCGGGATCTTGAATCGATCCTTCATGAATACCCGGAGGACATCGAGGCAAAGGCCTTTCTCGCGGTCACCATTTATCAAAACAACCGCCACCATCCGATCGGATCCCATCAAGCCGTCGACGCCCTGCTCCAGCAGGTCTTCGATCGCAATCCCATGCACCCCGCCCATCACTATCGAATTCATCTCTGGGATCGTGAAAAACCCGAGCGGGCCGTGGCCTCGGCGGCCCGGTGCGGCCAAACCTCGCCCGGCATTGCCCACATGTGGCACATGCCGGGGCATATCTTTTCTCGGCTCCACCGCTACGCCGACGCCGCCTGGCAGCAAGAAGCCTCCGCCCGGGTGGACCACGCTCACATGAGACGCGATCGCGTTCTGCCGGATCAGATTCACAACTTCGCCCACAACAACGAGTGGCTCATCCGCAACCTCAATCATCTCGGGCGCGTCCACGACGCGGTCGATCTGGCCAAGAACATGATCGAACTCCCGCGACACCCGAAATACAACCAGGTGAGCCGGCGCGGCCGGAGCTCGTCCTACGGAAGGATGCGGTTGATGGAAACCTTGGTTCGTTACGAACTCTGGGATCATCTCAAGGCCCTCTCGACCACCGTCTACCTGGAACCCACCGAGGTGGACTACGACCAGATCCAACGGCAGGTGGCCCTCGGGCTCGCCGCCTTCCATGGGAACGACAAGGCCGAAATCCAATCCGCCCTCGAACCGCTCCACACCCTGCTCACCCGCAAAAAAGAGCAACGCGTGAAGGCGGCGGACGACGCCGAGGCCAAAGCCAAGGAGGAGGAAAAACCCTCCCGAGAGGTTGCCGAAGCCATGGCCGAGGCGATGCTCCGCCACAGCGGCTCCATTGACAATGTCGAAGCCGCGATCGCCCAACTGGATCTCTACATCGCGCTGCTGGAATCCCGTCATGAGACGGCCAAGGAACTCCTGACAAAGACCAAGAACATTCCCAAGGAACGTCTGGCCCGGCTCCACTTGCGTCTGGGCAACGAAAAACAGGCCCTGGAGATGATCGAGGACGCCAAGGCATCGGCCACCCACCAGGTGCAGGTGCTCGCCACGGCGATCGAGATCTTTCACCAAACCGGCAAACTCGAATCAGCCGCCCTGACCTTTACCGAGCTCCAAGCCCTCTCCGGTTCCCTTGACCTTGATGTTCCGATTTTCGAGCGGATCACCGCGCTGGCCCCTGATCTCGGCATCCCGGTGGCATGGCAGCGCCCGGCCACCACACCGGACGACGTCGGCAATCGACCGGCCCTGGAGTCGCTCGGCCCCTTTCGCTGGACGCCCTGGACCGCCCCCGACTGGAAACTCCCGCGCAGCGACGGCCAGGAGCTCACGCTCTCCGACCACCGGGGCAAACCCCTTCTCCTGGTGTTCTACCTGGGATACGGCTGCGCCCACTGCGTCGAACAGCTCAATCTTCTGGATCCCAAACAGAAAGCCTTCGCCGAGCAAGGGATCGAGATCGTCGGGATCAGTACCGAGTCCTCGCCCGAGCTCGAAGCGTCGCTGACCAAGAGCAGCCTCCTCGAATCGCTTTCCTTCCCGCTGTTGGCCGACCCCCGTCTCGAGGTGTTCAAGGCCTACCGGGCCTTCGATGATTTCGAGGCCACCCCCCTCCACGGAACCTACCTCATCGACGCCAACGGCCGCGTTCGCTGGCAGGATATCAGTTACGAACCGTTCACCGACATCGACTTCCTCCTCGAGGAATCCAAGCGCCTGCTGGCCCAACCCGAACCGGTCCAACTGGTCGAGCGCCCCTAGCCCCCGTCACGGCCGCCTTCCATCAAGCGGGGCGAACGGGAAGCGGGCGGAGGGTCGATGCTCGCGGTTCATGATGGCCTCGATCTGCACCACGACCCGGGGGTGCTCACGGGCCACATCGAGGGATTCCCCGAGATCCTCGCCCAGGTGGTAGAGCGCCGTGGCCAAGGGATCGGGATTGTTGGGACCCAGCATCCGTTGCCGGATTCCTTTCCAGGGCCCCATCCAGACGGCCTGCTGTCCGCCGTAGCCGGTGAATTCCCGATAGAGAAAGTCGCGGTCCGCCTGATACGCTCCGAGCAAGGTCGGGGCGAGACTGATCCCGTCCACGCGTCGGGCGGGCGGCCGTTCCGGCGCGGCCAGTTCCATGAGGGTGGGAATCCAGTCTTCAAACCCGGTACGGAAATCCGAGACGCTACCCGCCCTCACCTTGCCCGGCCACCGCACGATCAGCGGCACGCGGATTCCCCCCTCATACAACGAACCCTTCAGGCCACGCAGCGGCGCCACGCTCTGAAAAAAATCATAGTCCACCTCGGCCTTGAGATGAGTGGTCCCGTTGTCCGAGGTAAAGACGACGATCGTCTCCTTCTCCAGTGACAAGGCCTTCAACTGGTCCAGGATTCTCCCCACGTAGGTATCCAATCGCGTGATCATCGCGGCATAGGCCGCCCGGGGTTTGAAATGAGGCGTGTAACCATAACCCGCCGCCCGGGTAAACGGGGGATCGATCCAGCCCAGGCGAAGATAGGGCTTCAAGTCCTCGTCAGGCACATGCAAGGCGACATGGGGAATCACGGTCGGATAGTAGAGAAAGAAGGGGCGATCGCGATGTTCCCGGATAAACTCAAGGGCCTGTTCGTTGATCCGGTCGGGCGCATAGTCCTGCCCTTTGAAGCGGTCGTAGCTGGCCGCCCGTGCCGGGTTCAATTCCTTCGGAAACGGCGCATGCCCGGGAACGGGAGGATCATTGGCCAGCGCGATGCGTTGATCATTGTCCCACAGATAGGACGGGTAGTAGCTATGGGCATGGCGTTGGCAATTATACCCGAAGAAGCGATCGAAGCCCTGGTTCAACGGATCCCCTTCGGACCCGGGAAAGCCCAAGCCCCATTTCCCGAAGGCCCCCGTGGCATAGCCGGCGGCCCGAAGATGCTCGGCCAGGGTGGATTCGCCATCCGGAATCGGCCGCTGACCTTCCGGACGCACCTCGCTGTTGTTTCGAACCACGGCGTGGCCCGGGTGTTTGCCCGTCATGAGGACACAACGAGAGGGCGCGCACACGGCATTGCCCGCGTAATTGGCGGTAAAGCGCATTCCCTCCGCAGCGAGCGAGTCGATCCGAGGAGTCCGAATCTTCCGCTGACCATAGCACCCGAGTTCTGAATAACCCAGATCGTCGGCCAGGATGAAAACGATGTTGGGCCGGGACGCCGCCTCAAGCGCCAGCAGGCCCAGACCGGCACCGAGAATCAGAGACCGTAACATCCGCCCAGCATGCCAAGCCCCCTTTAAAAAGCAATTCCCCAGCCCCCCGGTAAAACCGGGAGCCTTCCCTTCGGGTCGTTGCCCCTCACACCCAATCGGCAGACGGGTTCTTGGGAAAATCAAAACCCAGCGCCAGTTCACCCGGATCCTCTCCAAAAGTGCTCCATCCGGTTCCGGTGTAGGAACAGGCAATGACGCCAGAGGTCGGCACATTGGCGATGTCCATTCGCCCCCATCCATTGGCAAGCTCGGTCAGCGTGGGGTTGTGTCCCACCATCATGACCCGCGTCCAGGAATCATCGAGGGCCCGGATGATCCGGACCCAGTCGCCCACTCCCGCTCCGTACAAAGCCGGCTCGACACTCATGCACCCGGACGGGAGCCCCAAGGCATCCACGAAAAACTGAGCCGTCTCCCTCGCCCTCCGAGCCGAACTACAAACCAACCGATCAAGGCCGATCCCGCGGGCCCGCAATCGTTCCGCCATCTCGGGCCCCGTCCGCTCTCCCCGCTCGTTGAGGGGGCGGTCATGATCCGTCAGATTCGCATGCCCCCAACTGGACTTGGCATGCCGCGCGGCGTAAAGCGTTTTCATAATGAGCTACCCTGAACCGTCTCTTGAACCGTCTCCTGATCCGTCGTTCAACCACTTCCCCAACCAACGGGACCCGGGATTGCTTCAATCATGCCACACCGAGCTCAGCGGCCAACAGGTCAAGGAATGGAGAATCGTCTCGCCTCCCTTGGAATACAGCTCAATCCCCCGACTCTCCGGATCTGGAAAAATCCGGTCGGTGATCACCGTATAGCCATCGTTCCCAAACACCTCAACCGAGGAAGTGTCGACAAACAGATGGATTCGAATTCGCTGGTTCACGGCCGGTAGCGGCCCGGCATGCCTTCCCGCAAAGGCCGGATGAAAATCCACTTCCCCCGATCGGGTCCGGTCGACAAAGAGCGACGCCGCCTCCACCTGATATCCGACGACCGTTTCTTCGCCCTCCCCCTTGCTCACCCGCAATCCAAATTCACTCGCCCCCGCGAGCTCGAACTCCGCCAGGAGCTCCACCTGGTTCCCCCCGATCCCATCCGCCCCCAGCGGGATGGTCCCCTCGGAGAGACGCCGGTGCCCCAGTGAGACCGCCGCGCCGCGAAGGGACTGAAGTTCCTCGACGGGATGTTGAACCATCCGCAATCCCTCGGGGGTCCGACGCAGTGCCAGGGACCGCGGCAAGGACATCGCACTGCGCCAGGGATAAGTTGGAAGAATCGCGGTTTCCCAGTTATTCATCCAAGCCAACCACAATCGCCGCCCATCGGATTTCGGCACATCAGACCAGGAGACCGGCGCATAAAAATCGCGTCCATAGTCCACCCAGCTGATCCGGTCGAGGGAGTGCTCCGGCTTGAACTGCTTGCCATCAAAGTGCCCGACAAAATATTCCCCCCCGGAACCGCCCGCGACCGCCTGGCTTCCCATATCGACCTCCAACACCCAACGCGTCTCACCCGGCTCCCCCTCGATGGGAAGCTCGAAGAGGTCAGGACACTCCCAATTGGGTTTATTCCTCACCCCGGCCGGTCCGAAATGACTCAGGAGCGTCCATTCCTTCAGATCGGGCGACCCATAGAACTGCACATAGAGATCATTGGCCATCGAGACGACCATCACCCATTTCCCTGAAGCGTCGTGCCAGAACACCTTCGGATCCCGGAAATTCTTCTCGTTCAAGTCGATCACCGGATTGCCCGCATACTTGGTCCAGGTCCGGCCCCGATCATTGCTGTAGGCAATGTCCTGCGTCTGTTTTCCGTGCCCGTGTCCCGTGTAGATCGCGATCAAGGGAGGCTCGCTTCCGGTGCCGAACCCGCTGCTATTCCTCCAATCCACCACGGCGCTTCCGGAGAAAATCATCACGCCGTACTCCTCGTGGATTCCCATGGGCAGATGCTTCCAATGCACCATATCCGAACTCACGGTATGTCCCCAGGTCATGTGCCCCCACCGGTTTCCATGAGGGTTGTGTTGGTAAAACAGGTGATATTCCCCCCGGTAATAGACCATCCCGTTGGGATCGTTCATCCAGTTCATCTCAGGGGTGAAGTGAAACTGGGGCCGGTAGCGCTCCCGATAGTAGGCATCGGTCTTGCGATAATCCGACAACCGACCAATGTCCTCATGCCCCCGGGGCCGAGGCAGGAGCACGATCTGGTCCACGTTGATGTGCCCATAGCCTCCCCGATGTCGATCGAAAATCCGAATCACGCCCGATTTGCCCTGGAAGGCATCGACGTTCCAGGACTGCCATCTCAGCCTCTCCTCATCCCGTCCGGTCGCCGACCGAACCGACATTCCATCCACGACGAGTTCAATCCCCGTCTTACCGGGATGCTTCCCTCCGCCAATGAGAAACGCCAAATACTTCCTTGAAATAACAAAAGGCCGCGACGTCAGAACCCCCGTGCTGGAATCGCCATCGAGAAAGGTATTCACCAAGCCCTCCCCCAGGAACCCCGTCACCTCCTGCTGTCGTCCGATCTTGCCCGAAGCGGGCCGACTTCCAAACGCGTCGCCCTGCAGGGTCCACCCCGAGTAATCCTCCCCTTCGAAATCCTCGATCACGACCTCCTGAGCCTCGCCAACCGAAGCGACGACCCCCAGGACACAAGCCATCCAAAATCGTTTCATCATTGCTTAACGCCCCAGAGCATGAGACGCCAAACGAGAATTGGAAGCCAATAATGGTCCTTCCCGAGCCCGTTCCCGAGCCTGGAACCGGCAACGAAGGCGCCGCCCAGGTCCCGCGTCCTAAAACAACTCCTCGATGGGTTCCCCCCGGTTGATGTCGTTGAGCAAGGAACTCGGAATCCCCCGTTGCACCCGGAGTTGGCCGACATCAAAGAGCGTGTGCATCAGGGTGGCCATCAGGTGTTGCGGAGTGATCGGATTGGAACTCGGCACATCGGCCTTTCGGGAGGATGTTCCGATCACCTGCCCCATCTTCAGGCCGCCGCCGGCAAAGGCCAAGGTCCCCAGATTCGCCCAATGATCCCGGCCGCCCCGGTTGTTCAGCTGGGGCGTTCGGCCGAAATCGCCGGTGATCACCAGCAGGATTTTCTCGCTCAAGCCGCGGTCGGCGACATCCTCGAGAAAGGTGGAGACGGCCTGATCGAGGGGAGGGCCCAACATCTCCATTCCCGCCGCCATCCCCGGATTGTTACCGTCGGCGTGCATATCCCAGCCGGCACTTTGAACCGTCACGAATCCGCACCCCGCCTCGCACATGCGTCGGGCCAGGAGCAGTTGCCTTCCCAAAACCGAGTTTCGAAAGGTGGCCTTCCCCACGCGATACCCACTGGTATCATACCGCTCGACGAGCTTGGGATCTTCCTTGGACAAATCAAACGCATCCCCCGCGCCCCTAAGAATGAGGTCGATGGCCCGCTGGTGATGCCCATCCACGGCATCGATGCCGCGACTGCCGTCGAGTTGCCGTTTCAATTGATCGAGGGCGGTCAGCAGGGACCCGCGGTCGGAGAGTCGGCGCCGCGAAATCTCCAACTTCATATTCCTGAGCATCGGACTGCCTCCCGCCGGATCAAACGGACCGTAACCGGGTCCCAAGGATCCCGGGGCCGACCCGATCTGCACCCGTTTCCTCTCCTTCAGGTATTGTCGATCGACCTCCTCGGCGGTGAGGAGTCCGTAGGTGGGGAGACCCGAATCCACATGATGACTTCCCCTGAGGCGGGCATAGAAGGACCCCATGCTGATGGCCTCGGGATGACCGGCAGTCAGGACGTGTTGAATGGCCCGCGCATGATCGTTCACCGAATGCTGGAACGAACGGACAACCGCCATGCGGTGGGCGTGACGGGCAAGCCGGGGAAACGTGCCGCCGAAGGTCACCCCGGGCAACGTGGTGCGCACCTCCCCCGTCACACTGCGAACCCCATCGGGCGCATCCATGTGGGGATCAAAGGTCTCAATATGGCTGGCACCTCCCCCCAGAAAGAGAAGCACCACCGACTTGTCACGCACGAACTCGGGCTGGGCCGATGCCAGGGCACTTGCCTTGGTCCTCAGGTGGGCGGGAAGCGTCAGCCCCCCGAGACTCAGCGCCCCCGCCCGGATAAAGTCCCGGCGGCTCAGCCCGGCGCAGTCTCGTTCGCGATCGGTTGTCAGGACCGTCAGCATCGTTCAGAGGCATCGGCTAAAACCCTTGGCTAAAAACCCTCGGCCATAAAACCTTGGCCAAAACCCTCAGCCAAAAAAACGCTCAATCGGAATCGCCCAAACCGGGCCCGAAAAACCACGCATTGGCCGCGGGGATGGAACGCTTCTTATCCAATGATCCTGCCCGGCATCCGGCCAAGATTCAAGCGTTCTTCCGTGTAACCACCCAGCCGATCCCAGACGCCTTCCTTGACCGAGCGGAGCCGGGCTTCTATAAGCCTAAAATGACCTCAACGAATGCTCCTCGATTCCGATGGATTCTCACCACCGCACTTGTCGTCGGCGGCCTGTTCGCCCTCTACCTCGATGCGCAAAAATCCGTTTCCCTCTCGAAACTCCCCTTCAGCCCCTCCCGAAGCGCCGGCGACTTGATCTACGTCAGCGGGCAAATTGCAAGGACTCCCGACGGAAAGGATGTGAAGGACTCGGTCGCCTCCGAGACGCAACAAGTCATGGAAAACATCGGTCGGATTCTCGAGAAAAACGGATGCACCTTCGACGATGTGGTCAATGCCACCGTCTACCTCAACGACATCAACGATTACCACGCCATGAACGCCGTCTACGCCTCATTCTTCAAGGACGAGTTCCCGGCCCGGGCCTGCGTGGGGGGGGTTGATCTGGTCTTCGACTTCAAGGTCGAGATCAGTTGTGTCGCCCAACCCTCTCGCTAAGCCCAACCATGCACCGGAACCCCCACCCGATCAGTCGACGCGAGGCGATCTCCCGATTCACCCTGGCCACGGGGGCGATCGCGACGAGCACCAAAGCCGCCCAACCGGAACCTCCCCCGGCCCCTGGATTGCCAGGCTTGCCGGAGGGAACGAATCGGGAATCCCATTGGGAACAGTGGCGCGCTCAACAGTTCCTCCTCCCCGAGGACCGCATCTTTCTCAACAACGGAAGCCTCGGCATCACCCCGCGCCCCGTGTTGGCGGCGATGCGGCACTATCTGGAAGAGGCCGCGGCCCTGGCCATGCCCGATGTTCCCCGGTGGGGCTATGAAACCCTCGAAGCGGAGCGAAGCGAGATGGCCGCCTTCCTCGGGTGCCCCATGGAGACCCTCGCCTTCACCCACAATTGCACCGAGGCGATGAGCCTCATTGCCAACGGCCTCGACCTCAAACCGGGCGATGAAGTCCTCCTCACCGACCAGGAACACGGGAGTGGCATTCAATGCTGGAAACTCAAGGAAGCCCGTGTGGGGATCACGGTCAGGGAAATCAAGATTCCCGTCCAACCCACCGATCCCAATGACCTGGCAGGCCCCCTCATCGATTCGATCGGCCCGCGGACCAAGGTCATCAGTTTCAGCGGCATCACCACCAAAACGGGGCTCATCCTTCCTTCCCAGGCAATCTGCCAACAAGCACGGGAACGGAACGTCATCACCGTCCTTGATGGTGCCCACATGAATGGTCAAATCCCCGTCAACCTCGAGGAGATCGGGTGCGACTACTTCGCGGGAAGCCCCCACAAATGGTTGTTCGCCCCCGCGGGTTGCGGCCTGCTCTACGGTCGCGGCGACCGTCTCGATCAACTCCATCCCACCGTGGTCACGGGGGGATGGGACAACAAGAGCGGGTTACGAGCCGCCCGCTTCATGATGGTCGGCACCAACAACCGTGTCACCATCGAGGGCATGATGGCCGGCCTCCGGTTCCTCCGCGGGCTCGGCGAAGCCGCCGCCTACCAACGACTCCAGGACCTGGCCCGGCACGCCCGGACGCTCGCCACCCAACGCGACTATCTCGACATCATCACCCCGGCCGACCCCCGGTTCTATCAGGCGATGGTGACGGTTCGATTCAAGCCTGAGGACATGACGCCCCTGATGGACGCCTTGAAGGCGCAACAATTCGTCGTCCTGGGAGGCCGTCGATTCCGGATCTCATGTCACGTCCACACCCGGAAACGCGATCTCGACCGGTTCTTTTCCATCTGCGACACCGTCTTCGGTTAGGCACACCCCTCCCCGTGACCTCCACCCCCCATCGCGACCGCTGCCGCCTTGCCCTTGCTTGAGCGCATCGGGCTCCGGATCCTCACGGGGAGAGTTTCCCGCTACCCCTCGCTTGCCCCCATCCCAGCCGGCCGGTTTCCTTTTTTATAGGGGAAACGGTCGGCTCGTGTCTTGATCGGGAGAGAGCAGTATTTAAACCTTTTGATCCTTATGGCCGATGAGTTGGCTCTATCCCTATTCCTTGAACATGAGGATCGTAGCATGGTGATCATCCATCCCACAGCGATTCAATCTTGGTTGGATCCGATTCAGTCCATCCCCTTCGCGGGCTCGGAGGGCGGTCACTTTCATGTAGTGCCGCCCGTCGCTTCTGATGGATTGAGCAAACGATGCGTTGGTTGCGACAACCGTGGGTGCCATCCGTAAATCGGTCACATGATCGTGTGGTGACTTTGTTCGAAACT
>MDTE01106708.1_pt1 | contig 10991 bp, 14 predicted proteins | sample 811231 | NCBI WGS metagenome assembly MDTE01 (sample SAMN05326651, study PRJNA326480) | marine metagenome | isolation source: seawater | place: Indian Ocean: Red Sea | collected 2010 | reverse complement strand
TGCGACTTCGCGCTGCTGAAAGCGAAGCCATCATCAAAAATGCTCGCCGCAGGCAGCGACGTCATAATGCCGCCCGACGACATGTCGAAAATGAGATTTGGTCAGCGTTGGCCGCGAACTGGCGTGAGAGTGATGCCACACCAGAAGCCGTGCGTGCCGAACTGCGTGGGCGAGTCGACGTGCGTGAAATGTTCGAACGGATGTGGCCGTTGCTCACCCCAGCCGAGCTGCTTCACGACCTCTATGGGTCGATACCACTTATTCGTTCGGCGAGTGGGCGCTTGTTGAGTGCCGACGAGCAGAGCTTGTTGCACCGTCCTCGGATGGCCTCGGTCGACGAGGTTGAGTGGACCGCTGCTGATGTTGCGTTACTCGACGATGCCCGCGAGGCGCTTGGTCCACGACCAAACCGTGCAGGCAAAATCGATGATGCTGACGAGATTCGGTTATACGGTCACATCGTTGTCGACGAGGTGCAAGACCTCTCGCCGATGGAACTGAAGATGGTTTCTCGCAGGTCGCTCAATGGTTCGATGACGGTTGTTGGTGATATTGCCCAGGCGACCGGTCCTTCAGCGCCATCTGATTGGACCGATGTGCTCGAGCACCTTCCAAGCCGCCGAGAGCCAAGGGTGATCGGTCTGTCGGTGGGTTACCGTATTCCGCAACAGATCATGAACCTTGCGAATCGGGTCATGGCGGCTGCGGCACCAGGCTTGCGCGCCCCAGCCTCTGTGCGTGAGGGCGATACAGATCCGCTCATTATCTTCACGTCAGACCTATGCCAAGTCGTTGCTGAAGAAGCTCGTCGATTGAGCGACGAGTTGGCAAGCGGTTCGGTGGCGGTGGTTGCAACCGATGATCGCTGCGATGAGATCTCTGCTGCTCTCCACGATGCGGGTGTTGAACACGGCAGAGCCGCAGCCGGGCTTGGAAGAGGCGTCACCGTCGTGCCGGTGAGCGTTGTGAAAGGTCTCGAACTTGATGGCGTTATCGTTGTTGAGCCCGCCGACATCGTTGAAGCTAATGATCGCGGTTTGCGGTCTCTCTTTGTTGCGCTGACACGCTCAACTCAGCGGCTCAGCGTTGTGCACTCACGGCCTCTACCCGCATCGATGGCGTAGCCGACGCAACCTCAGATAGCAGCCGATGGGTTGCAGGGCGAATGGTTACTGAATCGCGGCGGCGATATCGATGAAGAGTTTCCACGCCTTCGATGCGTCGGCCGGCCGGCGGCGCTCAACCGAAAGCTCGGTGAGGACCATTACCTCGTAGAAGCCGAAGTGACTGTCAGCAAAGTCAGTCTTGATCTGCGCCTCAATGCTGTTCCACGACTCGAGAATCGTCGCCAAGATGACGTCAGCTGAGCCGTCGTTGTCAACAATGGCGTCGCTCAGGTCGTTGAGTGATTGATCGATGACATCGAGGTGTTCTGAAAAGGTACGGTCAGGCACCTCGGTAACTTCAACGGTTTCAGCAAGCGTGGTTGAAGATTCAAGAAGCGATTCGTCGATGTAGGTGGAACCGCACGCTGAGAAAATCGGGCAGGCCGCCATGGCAATAAAGATGTGTGCGATGCGCATAATCGTTCGTTATGTGGTGACGAGAATTCGTTCGCTGATGAACGCATTCACTCCCACGGTTGTGCCATCGAGGTCACCATCATGATTTGTTGACTGCACAGAGCCATGTCGGCCTGGGGTGAAACCAAATTTTTCTAAGAACTCCAGAGTTCCATCTTCGAACTCGAGCTCTTCAGGTATACGAACTACCCGCTGGGCAGGCGCTTCCCCTTTTGCGGTCAATGCAATCGACGGGTCAGTCTCGATGAAACCTTCGGCTTCAAGGTGGCGCATCATCTCGCTTACAGCGGGAAGGCTTACGTCAAGGCATTCAGCAATGCGGGCCTGAAGAACATCTACGCCGTCTTCCCGAAGCTCTGAGATACAGATGCGATATTCCTCGAACGCAGGATGGTGTTCGCCAGCGACCGCCATAGGAAAATCTTATGTCGGTTTACGCAACGGTGTTCAGACGAAGTCGCCGAAACCGCAGCTCGATCATGACGACGTTGGGTTGAGTGCCCGCAGACCTGCCCATGCAAGGGCGCCCATTGCGGTAGCGACCTCATCGGGGTTGAATTCGAGATTGTTCTCGATGAGCCTGCGGCTTACTCCTTCGGCAAGACCGGTGATGGCGTGAGCGATCAGCGATTGCTCTTCGACGTCGATATCGGCAACGATCATCGACGCCACTGCATTCGCAATCTCTGATCTAATTTGCCGCACGCGTGACGCAAATTCGTTGTCGCGCTGGGCGGCTCCGCCGAAGAGCACTCGGAAACCATCTTGATGACGATCGACCCATGTGAAGTAGGCGTGAAAGCCTTGCTGGGTCTGCGTCTTCCCGTCGCTCGCATTACCGGTCGCTTGAGTGACTGCTGCAATCATTTCCTCACCGAGTTCTGTGATGAGTGCTGAATACAGATCTCTTTTCGAGGCGAAGTGTTGATAGATGACCGGTTTTGTAATGCCCGCAGCATGGGCAATGTCATTCATCGAGGTGTCATGAAAGCCGTGCTCCCCAAAGATCGGAAGGGCGCAGTCGAGGATGTGTTGACGACGCATCGGGGCCGTTAGTCGGAGTTGAGTCATGTCGAAGTGAGGTAGAGAGGGAAAGGGTAGGTCTACAGATTGTTCTCGAGATCTTCTCGCTCGGCCGCTTTCACGGCGTATCCGAGGACGATGGACGGCGCAAGCAACACGAACGAGATGATGAGGCATACGACAACAGTTGTTGCCAGCATGGATGAAAACCCAATGGCGAACGCAATGATAAAGGTCGCTACCGCAAGGGCAAGAACGAGGTAGCCGATGCGGTTGGCGAGCAGTGTCCAGCGCGCAACAACAGCGCGTCGCTGCCGAACCTGATCGGTGGGATTCAAGCGTCGTTGTTCATCTGCCATAGGGTGCTTCCATGGTACGAGTGGAACGGCCACATTCGGAGATCCTTCTCCTGACTATTGATCGACCCGAGCGCAGAAATGCAGTGAACACTGAGACGTTGCAACAACTCGCTGCGGCCCTTGCGGAGGTCTCATTACCTGAGACACGTGTTGTCGTTCTCACAGGCGAGCCGCCGGCATTTTGTGCCGGCGCAGATCTTTCAGGAGCTGAGTCAGAAGTTTTTCATGCCGCGTTAGGGGCTGCACTTCGAGCGCTTGCCGAGTGTGGAGTGCCGGTCATTGCAGCGATTGATGGACCTGCGCTCGGTGCTGGAACCCAACTCGTGATGTGCTGCGACCTCCGTATCGCAACCGAGCGCAGCACGTTTGGAATTCCTGCCGCCAAGCTTGGACTTGCAGTTGATCAGTGGACGATCGATCGCATGACCCGGGAATTTGGTTGGGGGATTGCAAGAGCCATGTTGGTTGGCGCAGAAGTATTTGATGCCGATCGATTGCATCGCTCAGGGTCGGTTCACCGCATCGGAGATGTAGGCGATGCCATCGAGTGGGCTCGGGTGCTCGCAACCCAGGCACCCCTTACCGTAGTTGCTCACAAAGCAGCCCTCGATGAGTCAGCGCGAGCTCCAGATGCGTCTGCGCACAGTGAAGATCTTCGGCTTCGTGCATGGGCATCGAACGACGCCGAAGAAGGGCGACTCGCCTTTATGGAGAAGCGGCCTCCACGCTTTCTTGCTGAGTAGCTACCGCCATTACAGATTTGGTGGCACAAGGTTGTTCACGTTGACGTAGAAGAAGTACAACCCGATCACAGCCGGAGCAAGCGAGATAGGGAGCATCGGCCACCAGCTCTTCCGCCGTGCGCTCACTTGGGTGACCGCCACCCTTAGCGCAATGAGGATGGCCGTCCAGATAAGTGCTTGTGTAAGGGCGGTGGAGTCGTGAAACCAGCCGGCGGAGAAGGCTTCCTCACCTTGCGAAGTGCCGATGCTTGGTTCGTCTGGAGTTGACGCCGGTTCAGAGGGCTCGGCTCCAAGCATTTCTGTAGCCGTCGTCAACGTGTCTGCCGGCAGCGTGGTTGCAGTCGATGTTGATGTGCTGCTACCACTCTGCGCAATAGCAGGTGAGCTTTCTTCGGGGGGTTCGTTAGTAATGGTTACGGTTGGCAGTACACGGTCTGACTCGAGTTCGTTGAGCTCGGCTGAGACGACGAGTCGTTGCGCAGCGGACCATTTCGGGTGGCAGGTGGTGAGTGTCAGCGTTGCGATGTTCGGGTCTGTTGTGGAGACGACTCCGTAATCGGTTGGTTCGACCACCTTGAGGTCTCGTACTTCGTAGGTGTAGGTGCCAAAGGCCGTGGTAACGACGATGTCATCACCTGCTTCGAGTTGGTCGAGGTCGTGGAATGGTTGGCCGTAGGTTGTCCGGTGCCCTGCGATCGCGCTGTTCCCGAGTTGACCAGGTAGCGGGGTGTCCGTGAAGTGGCCTGGTCCGAGACGCAACTCTTCAACGCCAACTCCAGACACGACAAAGAAATCAACGTTGATCGAAGGGATGACGAGTTGACCGACGACATCACCCGACGAAAATTCGGGAATCACTTGGCGTTTGACTTCGGTGGTGGTTGGGCCGGCCGGCTCCGGTGCCAATATCATCGACGAGTCTGAGTTTGGTGCTGAGGTGGCTGTGACCGAAGTGACGGGAACCTCGGTCGTGGAGACCGTTGCCTCGGTTGTTGTCGTCTGTAGTGATGCGGCGAACTGCGCTTTCAGATCGGCCTGTGCTGCAGCTGTGCTCAGCCCCGTTCCCCATAACTGGTAGCCGACGAAGCCCAGCATGAGAAGGCCTGCGGTGACCAGCGCTCGGCCAATCAAGCCGACAGCCCACCTCCAATCGTGAGGTTCTGCTGGGAGCTCCCATCGTTGAGCACTTCGGGCGCGGAGCCGTCGCCAATGGTGGCGATAGAACAGGGCCCACCGTGCAGTGGGGCCTTGCCGATGGGCTCTGCCGAGCACCGCGCGCAGGCTGTATCCAGATTTGGAGTCTGCGCGGCGGCGGCGTTGTGGCACGAGGTCACGCTATCGGTCGTTGTGATGTGGTCAGAGGAGGGGAGTCGTGCCGAGTGCGCCTAGCGTGTGGGTGTGGAGTTGTCCGCACAAGGTGACGAATCGGTTGCGGTGACACTGCGTGATGTCGTGGTGTTGCTAGGCGATTTTCCCGCGCTTGCGGGACTCGACCTCTCAGTGCAACGTGGCGAAGTGGTGATGTTGACGGGCCCAAACGGTGCAGGGAAGACCTCCCTTCTTCGCGTCTGTGCCGGTCTCGTTCCGATTGCTCGAGGTGAAGGCATGGTGATGGGGGCAGACCTGATGTCTCAGCGAGCGAGTGTGCGAGGCCGTGTCGGCATGGTCGGGCACAGCAACGGTCTCTACGACGATCTCACCGTGCGTGAGAATCTCGAATTCTGGGGTTCGCTCATCGGAGCCGGAGACGACGAGTTGCGCCAAGCGATGTCGATTATGGGGCTAGACGGACGACTCGCATCGGTGCGGGTTCGTGGACTCTCGGCAGGCCAGCGTCGGCGCACTGCGTTTGCGATTTTGGTGGTGAGGCGAGCCGGGCTCTGGCTTCTTGATGAGCCCCATGCAGGTCTCGATAGCGATGCCCGAGACGAAGTCGACGAGGTGCTTCGCCGCGCGTCTGTGTCTGGGGCAACCGTGATGCTCTCAAGCCATGAGCTCGATCGTGCTCGGCAACTTGCAACGAAGGAAGTTCGTCTTGCCGGTGGAGGGGTTGTGGGGGATTCTCAATGAGCTCGGTGAGTCGCCTGCAAATGGTTCGTGCGGTCTGCGCCAAAGATCTTCGGATCGAGCAACGGTCGAAAGTGCTCACTTCTCAGATCATGCCGTTCGCTCTTGTCACGCTCGTGCTGTTTGCCTTCGCACTTGATGGAGACGCGATTCTCGAACGAACTGCTCCGGGTCTGGTGTGGCTGGCGATGCTGTTCTCCTCAATGATCATCGTGCAGCGCAGCTTCGCAGTCGAAACCGCTGACGGCGCTCTCGATGCACTTCGGGTCGCAGGAGCCGATATGTCAGCAGTGTTCTGGGGGAAATGGTTTGCACTTATTGTGCAACTCATCATTCTCGAAGTAGTTCTCATCGTCGGAGCGATCGTGATGTTCGGCATTGATCTCCGCATCTCCGGCCTTGTGTTGCTCGTCACGTCGTCGATCTCCGCAACGTGTGGTCTTTCGGCAGTGAGTACGATTTACGCAGGACTTGCATCTGGTGTGCGGGGTCGGGAGTCATTGCTTCCGCTTCTCGTATTGCCGGTTGCATCTCCTGTCCTCATCGGGGCAACACGGGCGGCGGAAGCGGCGTTTGGAGCTGGAGGAGCGGTGGTGTCGGAAGGTTGGCCGTGGTTGGGCCTCCTTTCGGTGTTCGCCGTTGTGTTCAGTTTTGGAGGCTCGTTAGCGTTTGGCCCACTCATCGATGACTGAGGTAGACAGCACAGCATGACTTTGGACCCCCCTTCCACCGCTTGGACGACCTCTCGTCGTGGTACAGCGACTGCGGCCACGCGCGTCTTGGGTGTTCTCACCATTGTGATGATCGGTTGGCTTGGCGTGTTTGGCCTCTTATTGTCGCCCGCCGATCGCGACCAAGGCGACGCAGTTCGCATCATGTACGTGCATGTGCCGTCGGTGTGGCTTGCATATCTTGCGTTCATCGTCACCGCGCTTGCCTCTGCAGTGCATCTGTTCGGAAAGAGTCACTCGATGCAGGCTGATCGAGTAGCGGGAGCGTCAGCCGAGATCGGCGTCGTTTTCATGGCAGTCACCTTGGTGACGGGCATGCTGTGGGGCCGAATCACTTGGGGTGTCTATTGGCAGTGGGACGCGCGACTAACTACAACGGCACTGTTGTTCATCAGTTACATCGGCTATCTCGCTGTGCGAGGGCTCGAGGGTTCACGCTCGCAGCGGGCCCGTCGAAGCGCAATCGTTGGGCTTTTGGCTGTGCTCGAGGTGCCTTTGGTGCACTGGAGCGTGAGGTTGTGGAGAAGCCTGCACCAGGAGGCGACGGTTCTCGGCACTGATCTCGACGTTTCTCTCGACGGCTTGATGTTGTTTTCGCTCTTCGTCGGGGTTGTTGCGTTTACTTTGCTCTTTCTCTGGCTGCTGCTACACCGTTCTCGAGTACTGACGATGATCGATCTCTCTGCAGAGACCGGCCTTAATGCTGCTCTGGCACAGCGTCGGGCTGAAGGCGGTGTCACCGCATGACTGACGCCGGATTCATTCTCGGTTCATACGCCATCACCTTTGGCTCAATTCTCATCTTCGCTTGGCGCACGATCAGGTCGGGAAAGAGCCTTTCTGATGGCATGTCTGATGAAGAAAAGCCGTGGCTATGAGCACACCAGATCTCACCCCTCGTCCTGAACAAACGCCGAAGCGTCAGCGCCGGCGCATTATGCCAATGGTGGTGCTCGCTCTTGTCATTGTGGCAGGAGGTGTGGTGATCACTCAGGCACTATCTACCGCAGTCGACTACTACTGCAATGTTGATGAGGTTGGGGAACGCTCTGGGTGCGACACCGGCCGGCGCCTCCGAATTCAAGGAACGGTGGGCGAGGGGACTGTCGTCGTTGCGACAGGCGCAACGCTGTTCGATATTCGATTCAACGGAGCGTCGGTGAAAGTGGAATATGCCGGGGAACCTGGCGGCATTTTTAAAGAGTGTCTGCCAGTGGTCGTGCACGGAGTGTTTGACGAGTCTTCGGGAATGTTCTTGGGTGACCGCGTCGAAGTGAAACACTCCGAGGACTACGTCGCAGTAAACGATGATCGCCTAGAAGAGGCAGAAGCCGACTCGGCGGCGTGCGATAGTTCAGCATGAGTGCAGCGCTCGGAAATGCCGGCCTCCTCATCGCACTCGTGGCGGCTTCGGTCGGAGCGCTTGCCACGTCGGTAGCAATCATCGGAGAGAATCGTCGGGCACTTCGTCAGGCTCCGATGTATGCCGCGATCATTGTCGGTGGCTCTGTGCTGGCGGTGGTGGCGATGCAGTGGGCGCTGTTCTCGCGCGATTACTCGATCGACTTCGTTCAGCGTGTCGGATCGTCGACAACGCCGGCGCTGTACAACGTTGCAGCGATGTGGAGTGCTTTAGAGGGTTCGATTTTGCTCTGGGTGATCGTTCTTGCGCTCTTCACCGGAGGGGTTGCCCTGCGATTCGCAAGGCGCCGAGATGATGAGCTCGTCGCTTGGGCTTTGGTCGTCATGTACGTCGTCATGACGTTCTTCGCCCTTGTGAGTTTTGGGCCTGCATCACCATTCGCGCCCGGTGCGACGGTTCCGGTTGGTTTTGATGGCCCAGGCCCTAACCCGTTGCTGCAGAACCACATCCTTGTGCTCTTCCATCCTCCGTTGCTGTACCTCGGATATATCGGCTTCACGGTTCCGTTCGCGTTCGCAATTGCGGCGCTTATCACCGGTCGCGTTGGAGAGGGATGGCTCCTGGAGACGAGGCGGTGGGCTCTACTTTCGTGGGGCCTGTTGACCATCGGCATCCTGCTTGGCGGTTGGTGGAGTTACGAGGTTCTTGGATGGAGTGGTGTGTGGGCGTGGGATCCGGTTGAGAACGCAAGCCTCCTTCCTTGGCTGACGGGAACGGCGTATATCCACTCGGTTCTGGTGCAGCAACGCCGCGGAATGTTGCGGGTGTGGAATCTCAGCCTTCTCGTCGCAACCTTCGCGCTGACCATCCTCGGCACGTTCCTCACGCGATCTGGAGTCATCAACAGCGTGCATGCCTTTGCTGCGGGCGAGATCGATGGTTACTTGCTCGGATTTTTCGGTGTGGTGGTCGTCGTGTCATTGGGTTTGATCGGCTGGCGAGGTGATGCACTTCGAGCCCCGGGTCGAATCGACTCACCGGTGTCACGTGAAGGCGCATTCCTCGCAAACAATGTCGTCTTCGCATTATTTGCCTTCATCGTCTTGCTCGGAACCGTTTTCCCATTGCTCGTTGAGGTATTCCAAGATCGTCAGACCGTTGTTGGTGCTCCCTATTTCGATCGTTTGTCGATGCCGATCGGGTTGATCCTCTTATTTTTGATGGCAGTAGCACCGGTGTTGCCGTGGCGAACGTCATCCGCTGGAACGTTACGCGACCGGTTGTTTTGGCCGGCGTGGTGCGGGGTTGTGTCTCTTGCGGCTGCGGTCGTGGTTGGTGCTGATGGGCTCGCTCCTTTGCTGGCGTTTTTCTTGGGCGGATTCGCCGGCGGAGCTGCGGGTCGGCAACTCGTGTTGGCGACCCGCCGTCAGGGCCTGCGAGGGCTCGTCGGTCGAGCTAACGGCGGCATGCTGGTGCACATCGGTGTGATTCTCATTGCGGTTGCGCTCGCCGCGTCTAATTCGTATACCCACTCGGCCACGCTCACCATCAGCCGCGGTGAGACGGTGGAATGGTCGGGTCATTCCTTCGAATTTGTCGGCGTATCAACAGAGGTCACGGCACGAGCCGATGTGGTGATGGCGGACGTTCTGCTCGATGACACAAAGGTGTACGCACCTGCAGTGACGACCTACCTTCAGCAGGGGATGACGGTTCCAACTCCGAGTGTTCGTACCGGATGGACGAGCGACGTCTATTTGACAATCGATGGGAATGACCCTCCAGCGACCGATGCTGACGAGGTTGTGCTCCGAGTCTTTGTGAAGCCAATGGTGCTGTGGCTATGGATCGGCGGTGCAGTGATGGCGATCGGCACGGTGTTGTCTGCTCTGCCATCTCGTCGGTCTCGCCGGCCGACCGACCCGACGTCGGCCCTGATAACGAGTGGTCAGCATGTCTGAGTCAACAACGGCGCCTCCGCGCAGAGTTGCCCCTTTTGTTGCGGGTGCCGTCGCAGTGGTGCTTGCAGTGCTCTTCGGAGTGTTGCTGGTCGTTGAGCCCTCCTCTGATACCGCCGAGACCGTGCTGCTCGATCGTGCAGCACCGGCTGCCGAGGGCGAATTCGACGACGGAACCGCATTTGAGCTGTCTCGCCGGCGCGGCTCGTGGGTTGTGCTCAACTTTTTCACCTCCACGTGCATTCCCTGCAGAAACGAACATCCAGAACTCATCGAATTTGTCGATCAGCAGCGCAGTCTGGGCGTCAACGGAGCAGAGTTCTACACCATTGTTCAGAACGACGATCCCGCTGACGTCGCTGCGTTTTTTGAAGAGTTTGGCGGCGATTGGCCGGTGGTGTTCGATGTCGACTACTCATTCCAGAACGGGTTCGGTGTCGCTCAAGTGCCAGAGACGTGGATCATTGACCCGAATGGCATTGTTCGAGGCCGGGTTATTTCTGAAGTGTCGGCCGAATTCTTGTCAACGAGCATTCAAAATCTCAGGGAGCGGTTGTGAGCGTGTCTCATCGCCTTAAGGCGTGGCCCTCTTGGGCGGCCATGTTTGTTGTTGCGGTCGCACTACTCGCAATTGGGTCTACTCGCGATTCGGGCCCTCTCAATCCTGGTGATCGAATCGACGCGATCTCTCGACGGGTGGCATGCCCCGTGTGTGACGGAGAGAGTGTGTTTGAGTCCCGTAACCCGGCATCTGAAGCGATTCGAGCCGAGATTCGTGCATCGGTGTACGACGGGGTCGCAACCGATGACGAAATCCTTTCGGCGATCGCGAATTCGTACGGTGGAAAAGTGTTGCTCGTGCCGAGTTCATCCGGATTCGATGCGTTGATTTGGGCACTGCCGGCGGCGGGCCTCATGATCGGACTTGTCGGACTGTGGTTCGCATTCAAGAGATGGCGCGCAGAGGCATCGGCACTTGGAGTGCCAACCGAAGGTGATTACGACCTCGTCGAACAGGCTCGTGAGCAACATCGAGGCACATCAGATGACTGAAGATCGTGACGCGTTAGCAAGCGAGCGAGATTTTCTGTTCGCATCGCTCGACGATCTCGATCGGGAACTGGCAGCCGGAGATATTTCAGCCGAAGATCACGCCGAACTGCG
>MDTE01130430.1_pt1 | contig 10992 bp, 11 predicted proteins | sample 811231 | NCBI WGS metagenome assembly MDTE01 (sample SAMN05326651, study PRJNA326480) | marine metagenome | isolation source: seawater | place: Indian Ocean: Red Sea | collected 2010 | reverse complement strand
GGATCACAGGTGTTTCCGGGACGGCGCTGTCCTGAACGTCCAACTGGACCTGGACGTTCACGATTCTTCGGACCACCCGGCATCTGCCGCACCGTAAGCTTCCACGATCCTCTGGACCAGCGGATGACGAACGACGTCCCGCGAATTGAACTCGGTCACACTGACACCTTCAACACGTGACAGTATAGAACCGGCATGAGTGAGTCCGGACTGAGTACCCTTGGGCAGGTCGACCTGGGTCACGTCACCATTGATGACGACTCTTGAACCGAATCCGATACGGGTCAGAAACATTTTCATCTGGCCAACCGTCGTGTTCTGTGCTTCATCAAGAATCACAAAAGCCTCATTCAGAGTCCGGCCTCGCATATAGGCCAGCGGAGCGAGTTCGATAACCCCGCGTTCTACGAGTTTTCCGACACGCTCGAATCCCAGCATCTCGTAGAGCGCATCATAGAGCGGTCGCAAATAAGGGTCTACTTTCTGCCCGATGTCTCCGGGCAGAAAACCGAGCCGCTCCCCTGCCTCCACAGCGGGCCGGGCCAGCACGATGCGCCCGACTTCCTTATCAGCCAGCGCCTGTACCGCACACGCTACGGCCAGATACGTCTTTCCTGTTCCAGCGGGGCCGATACCGAAACTCAGATCATGGGTAACGATATTGCGCAGGTAGGCGCGCTGATGGGCATTTTTTCCGCGGATGCTGGTTTTACGCAACCGGACAACCACTTCATCCGGGCTGGGTTCCACGCCAGTGTGATCATTCGGAATCTGAGACATCGCGAGATGGACCTGGTCCGGTGTCAGTACCGCCCGGTCCCTGGTGTCCCGGTAGAGGGTCCGTAAGACAGTTTCCGCCTGCTCGACATCTCTGGACCGGCCATCGATACAAAACAGGTGACCGCGGTGCGAAATCTTTACCCTGAAACGCGCCTCCACCTGCCGAAGGTTGGTATCGTATTCGCCGCACAGCCCCGCCAGGCGCTGGTTGTCTTCCGGGATCAGGTCGAAAGTCGAGGGCGTCGTAATGTTTTTCAAGCCGTCCCATGTACCGCTGTTGAACCGCCACCGATCATATCAAAGTTCGCGTCATCATCTGAAACCAGTTTCCCACGCAGAGAATTAGGCAATGCCTCCGTGATCCTGACGTCGACGAAACGGTTCCGCAATCCGTTGCCACCGCAGAAGTTGACCACCCGGTTATTGTCGGTACGGCCACTCATCTGTGCCGGGTGGCGACGGGATGGTCCTTCGACCAGTACCCGCTGAATGGTGCCGACCATCTTCGCGCTGATTTCGGCAGACATCTCGTTTATTCGCGCCTGAAGTCGTGACAGGCGGGCCTGCTTGATCTCGCCGGGAACCTCGTCGGGCAGCAGCGCAGCCGGCGTACCCGGCCTTGGGCTGTACACGAAGCTGAAAGACTGGTCGAAACCGGTGCGTTCGATTAACCCCATGGTTTGCTCAAAATCATCATCGGTCTCACTCGGAAAACCGATAATGAAATCCGATGAGAGCACCAGATCGCAACGCCTTTGCCGTACCCGTCGAACGATATCCTCGTACTCGGCCACGCCGTAACCTCTTTTCATCAGCGACAGGATCCGGTTTGAACCGCTTTGCACCGGAAGATGCAGGTGACTGACCAGTTCAGGAACCTCCGCATAAACCTTGATCAGCGCCTCGTCGAAGTTTATAGGGTGAGAGGTTGTATAACGCAGACGGTCGATGCCTTCAATGGCCGCGGCGTAGTGAATGAGTTCCGCAAAGTTGACCACACCGCCGCCATGACGGGTGCCGGAATAGGCGTTGACGTTCTGCCCAAGCAGAGTGACTTCGCGTACCCCTTGTTCTACCAGTTCGTAGATCTCGGTAATTACATCGTCAAAAGGCCGGCTGAATTCCTCACCCCGTGTATAGGGAACAACACAGAAACTGCAGTACTTGCTGCAGCCCTCCATGACCGATACCAGGGCCTTGGCGCCATCAGCCCGTGGTGCAGGCAGACAGTCGAATTTCTCAATTTCCGGAAAACTGACGTCCACGACTCCCTGCCGGGTCGAGAGCAGCTGATTCACCATCGCCGGCAAACGGTGATAGGTCTGTGGGCCGAACACAAAATCGACATAAGGGGCTCGCTGGAGGATGGCCTCTCCCTCCTGGCTCGCAACACATCCCCCGACTCCGATCATCAGCCCCGGCCGGGATTCTTTCCATTCGCGCCAACGGCCGAGTTGTGAGAAGACTTTTTCCTGGGCTTTCTGACGAACCGAACAGGTATTCAGCAGCAGCATATCTGCGTCGTTTGCGTTGTCGGTCAATACCATGCCGTGCGACTCGCCGAGCAGACTCACAATACGCCTCGAGTCATAATCATTCATCTGGCAGCCGAAGGTCTTGATATACAGTTTTGCTGGCATCGAAATGTTCCTAACCCCCACAGCCTGATCAGTACCCTGTCTGTGCATTGTTCAACGGGGGGCGCGAATTATCCCTAAATCCGGACCGACGTCAAAATAGGATAATACGCGAATTCTGGGGTCCGTTCGGGGCCGCGATGCGCTGTGCTTGACCAACGCGGGGCAGTCGCCGCTTTCAGCGACCGGTGTCTTTGAGGGGAATTGGTGCAATGGCTAGTCCGGTTGGACATCTGCTGCTCGCCCTGTCCTGCACAGGTCTTCGAGAGCGCTCTAGCGACCCACGGCCGGCCCTCTTCTGGACGGTCATCGTTACTGCCTGCTGGGCACCCGATCTGGACTTCATCCCCGGAATGCTTGTCGGCGAACCCAACAGGTACCACGGAGGTGCCTCCCATTCTTTAACCGGTGCGCTGCTCTTCTCAAGCGCCGTTGTCCTCGGTTTCTGGCGATCGACCAGCAACAGCATTCGCCTGGGCAGCATGGCATTTTTGGCCTACGCAAGCCACCTGCTCGGTGATTGGCTGACCGTCGACAACGGCACTCCCATCGGCATACCCGTGTTCTGGCCATTCAGCGATATTCATTTCATCTCGCCCGTGACGATTTTCCGGAACATTCAGCACGGTACCGATGGTGCCGGTCCCGTCGCATTTCTGGTTGAAGTCTTCTCCATGGCAAATGTTCTGGCCATCGCCCTGGAACTGGTAATCACGCTGCCGATTCTTGTGGCAGTCGAATCCGGGCGGCGCCACATTCGGCTTAATCACCGACGGAGCCGGTAGGTCCTGCGGACAATTAAAAGACGATCTGGAACCGGAATGTCAGGCCGGGATCCTTAATCCCAGCGGTCATCCCGAATCAGGACCAGACCGTCTCTGACGTCGACCGGAAAAACATGCAGGGGTTCGTAAGCCGGCGGCGTCAGCACTTCTCCCGTGGGAATACTGAATTGTGCGCCGTGGCGTGGGCACTCAATCACGTCTCCGAGGATACAGCCGGACGCAATCTCGGCACCGTCATGGGTGCAGACGTCTTCTAGTGCATAGTATTCGCCGTCCAGATTAAACAGGGCGATGTCCGTACCATCGACCTCGACAACCCGGGCTTCGCCCGGTTTGAAGTCCTCGGCCGTACCGACGCTGATCCAGTCACTCATGAGCAGTCACATTAGACCGAGTTCCAAGCGACCGGCTTCGCCCATTCGATCCATATCCCAGGGGGGATCCCAAACCAGTTCGAGCTGCACATCGGTGATTCCCTCAACAGCCCGAATAGCGGTCTCAACTTCGCCTGGCAGGCTTTCTGCCACAGGGCAGTGCGGTGAAGTCAGAGTCATGTCGATGGTCGCGCTGCTGTCTGAATCAATGTCGACCCGGTAAATCAACCCGAGGTCATAAATGTTGAGTGGTATCTCCGGGTCGTAGACCTCCCTGATTGCCGCGATCACATGGTCACGCAGTTCCGGATCACCGCCACCGCTGACTTGTGGTCCGGGGTCTGCGTTGTCTGTATCTGGACCTGGAGTGTCTTCGCCAGCGGTTGTTGAAGGCAGGTTCTGTCCTGATGCCGTAGCCGAGGGCGCAGTGTCCGGGCCAGTCGTGTGGGTAAAGGAATCAGAGGGGCTTCCGGGTGCTGGTTGTTCTGGATGTCGATCTTCCATGTCGTCGTCCACTGAAGCATCATTGGACAGGAATTTGTCAACAAATTGGTCGTAATGCTTCTTAATAGTCATCGGGTTTTTCCCTAGCGGGTTATTCGGTCGTGGCGGTTTCGCCGGTCCCGTGTAATGCCGAACGCACTGTGTACCAGGCCAGGGTCGCGCATTTGACCCGGCTGGGGTAGTCACGGACCCCCGAGAGCGCCTCCAGCTTGGTCAGTTCAAGACCGGCTTCGGGGTCTTCGCCCAGTGCCAGTCGATGAAACGCTTCGAAATACTCGTCGGCCTGTTCGACCGTCAAACCCTTCACGGTTTCGGTCATGATCGAGGCCGAGGCTGTCGAAATAGCACAACCCCGGCCCTTGAAACGTACGTCTTCAATGACGCCATCGTCGTTCAGTCGCAGGACGACGATAACGTGGTCTCCACACAACGGATTGTAGCCTTCGGCTCGCCGATTCGATGTTGCCAGCTCGCCATAATTACGCGGGCTGCGGTTGTGATCAAAGATGGTCTCCTGATAAAGGTCACGCAAATCACTCATGTTCGGAAGATTTCCCTGGCCTTGTCGATGGCGGCATACAACGAATCGATTTCCGCCATAGTGTTGTACAGCGCAAAGGTCGCCCGGGCCGTGGCCGGCACAGCATAATGCTCCATGACCGGCATTGCACAGTGATGACCCGTCCGGATCGCCACGCCTTCGTGATCGAGGATCGTGCCAAGATCATGGGCATGAATGCCCTGGAATTCGAACGACAGGATGCCAGCTTTTCCCGGTACACTGCCGAAGATCCGCATGCCCGATACCTGTTCAGCCCGGGCTGTTGCAAAGTCCAGTAGTCCATGGACATGCGCCTCGATGCGATCCATACCCAGCTCGGAGACATAATCGATGGCGGCGCCCAATCCGATAGCACCCGCGATGTGCGGGGTCCCTGCCTCAAACTTGTACGGCAGGTCGTTGTAGGTCGTACCCGAGAACCGCACCGTCTTAATCATGTCACCGCCGCCCTGCCAGGGGGGCATCGCATCCAGCAACGCTTCTTTTCCGTAGAGCACGCCCATGCCGGTCGGTCCATAGAGTTTATGGCCTGAAAAGGCATAAAAATCGCAGTCCAGTACCTGCAGGTCGATCGCGCTGTGCGGTACAGCCTGTGCACCGTCAATCAGAACCACCGCACCGGCTGCGTGCGCCATACGGACGATGGGTTGTACCGGATTGACCGTCCCCAGGGTGTTGGACACATGGGTGATGGCGACGATCCGGGTTCGGCTGGACAGCAGTTCTTCAAACTTCGCCATGACGAGTTCGCCATTATCATCAAACGGCACAACCTTGAGTGTGGCGCCGGTCTGCTCACACAGCAGCTGCCATGGAACGATATTGGCATGATGTTCCATCTCCGAAACCAGCACTTCGTCCGATGACCCAAGCCGTGTTCGACCATAGCTCTGGGCCACAAGGTTGATGGCCTCGGTGGTTCCGCGAGTGAAGACAATTTCCTTAACCGACCCGGCATTCAGGAAACGGCGGACTTTCTCTCGCGCGCCCTCGAAGGCATCGGTTGCGCGCTGGCTCAGTGTATGGACACCGCGATGCACATTGGCGTGATCCTCTCGCTCGTAGGCCTGCATCGCATCGATCACCTGCTCCGGCTTCTGTGCGCTGGCACCACTATCAAGATAAACCAGCGGCCGACCATTGACCGTCTGATGCAGGGCCGGAAAATCCCCTCGAACTGATTCGACATCCAGCGGACACAGCGTCGACGCGGGGTGAGTCTGCGCTGGACTCATGGGGCGATCTGGTCCCCGCTCGAGAGCCTCTGGCTGACGCACTGATCGAGATGCGACCGGAGGCTTTCGAGATTGATGCGTTCCAGAATGTCGCCGGCAAAGGCCTGCGTGAGCATCCGGCGGGCCTCACTCTCACCCATACCCCGGGAACGCAGGTAGAAGACCGCCATCTCGTCCAGCTGACCGACCGTCGCACCGTGGCTGCACTTGACATCATCAGCATAGATCTCGAGTTGGGGCTTGGTGTCCACCTCAGCATCCCGCGACAGCAGCAGGTTCTGGTTGCTTTGTTCGGAATCAGTCTGTTGCGCGCCAGCCTGTACCGTGATCCGGCCGTGAAAGACCGCCCTTGAGCGGTCATTGAGAACCCCCTTGTACAGTTCACGGCTTCTGGCGCCGGGGCTGTTGTGCACGACGTGGGTGTGGTTGTCGATATGGCCGCGCCCGCGGGCGAGATAGAGACCCGCAAGATCGACTGCAGCACCCGGAGCCTCCAGATGGACCAGCACGTCGTTGCGGACCAGCGAACCGCCCAATGTCACCGAGCAGGCATCGAGTCGGCTGTCGCCGTCGAGAGTGGCAAAAAGGCCACCCACGTGGAAGCTGCGCGAACTCTCATCGGTGATCCGATGATGAGACAGCTGGGCACCTTCTTCGAGGATCACTTCGCTGACCGCGTTAGTCAGTGAGCGAGTCTCATCCACAGACAGGTAGCGCTCGATCACGCTGGCCCGGCTCCCTGGCCGGCCGACAATCAGATTGCGCGGCATACCCAGCCGGCCTTCGCCGGCACAGGCGCAGATGAACAGCAGCTCGACCGGCTTGTCCAGCACCGTACCGGGCCCGATATCCAGATAGGCCCCGTCGACCACAAAAGACGAGTTCATGGCTGTAAACCCATGGGGCGAAGATGGCAGAGCCGAGCCCAGCAGCTTTTCCAGCCTTGCGTCGTCCGCACGCAGGACGTCAGCCACACTGGCCACGGTGACTCCCGCGGGCAATTCTTCACAGCTTGACAGTTCCCGTACCAGGATGCCGTCGGCAAAAACCAGCCGGTGACTGTCCAACCCTGGCAGTTTTACGCTTTCCAGGTGATCTCGATCATGCCATCCACAAGACGCTGAGACTGGATGGAACGTCTTCCGGGTAATGGGCCGGATGTTGGTGTACTTCCAGTCTTCCTGGCGGGTCGTCGGCAACCCGACGCCTTCGAGCAACGATCTGGCCTGACTGCGCCTGTTGTCCAGCCAGGTGGTCCCTGCAGCTGGCAGTTCAGCTAACTGCTGTGCCGCCAGATAGTCCCCGGCAGTTGAAACAGCCTCACTCATTCCGTCAGGCCGAGACTACCGCGTCCGGTGCGGCCGACTGCTCGACCCAGCCGTATCCGCGTTCTTCAAGTTCCAGTGCCAGCTCCTTGCCACCGGATCTAAGCACTCGACCGCCGGCCAGTACGTGGACGTAATCGGGAACGATGAAGTTCAGCAACCGCTGGTAATGGGTGACTACCACGATAGCCCGGTCGCTGCGACGCAGTTCGTTCACACCCGAGGCGACGACTTTCAGCGCATCGATGTCCAATCCCGAATCGGTCTCATCCAGTATCGCAAGGCGCGGTTCGAGCAGCGCCATCTGCAGAATCTCGTTGCGCTTCTTCTCACCTCCTGAAAATCCCACGTTGACCGGTCGGTGGAGGAATTCCTCCTTCATCTCGACCAGTTTGAGCTTCTCGCGGACCAGCTTCAGAAATTCTATGGCGTCAAGTTCGTCTTCGCCGCGGTACTTGCGGATGGCATTGATCGCCGCCTTGAGCATATAGACATTGTTGACGCCCGGAATTTCGACTGGGTATTGAAAAGCGAGAAAAATGCCCTGTCTGGCCCGTTCCTCTGGCGGGAGTTCCAGCAGGTCTTGACCATCGTAAACGATAGAACCTGAAAGGACATCGTAACCGTCGCGACCCGCGATGATGCTCGCCAGAGTGCTCTTACCTGAGCCGTTAGGCCCCATAATCGCGTGGACCTCGCCCGCGTTGACCTGAAGGCTGAGCCCTTTAAGAATCGGTTCGCCAGCGACCGCAGAATTGAGATTGTTAACACTCAGCACTTGTTTTACTCCCGCTATCGATTGGTGATTTCACCGCTGTCTTCTCGATCAACCGACCGCACCCTCCAGGCTGATGCCCAGTAAAGCTTGCGCCTCCACCGCAAACTCCATAGGCAGTTCCTTGAATACTTCCTTGCAGAAACCGTTAACAATCATCGAGACCGCGTCCTCTTCCGACAGCCCCCGTTGACGGCAGTAAAACAACTGGTCTTCCCCGATCTTTGATGTAGTTGCCTCGTGCTCGACAATCGCAGTCGGATTTTTGACCTCCAGATAAGGAAAAGTATGTGCGCCGCACCGATCACCCATCAGAAGCGAATCACACTGGGAATAGTTGCGCGCATTTTCCGCACCCTTGAGCACCTTGACCAGGCCTCGATAGGCGTTCTGACCACGACCTGCCGAAATGCCCTTGGAGATAATGGTGCTGCTGGTGTCCCGGCCGATGTGAACCATCTTGGTTCCGGTGTCGGCCTGCTGAAAGTTGTTGGTCAGCGCAACAGAGTAGAATTCTCCGACCGTTCGATCACCTTCGAGCAGCACGCTCGGATATTTCCAGGTGATCGCCGAACCGGTCTCGACCTGGGTCCATGAGATCTTGGCATCGTCACCCCGACACGCACCGCGTTTGGTGACAAAGTTGTAGATACCGCCTCGGCCCTCCTCATCACCGGGGTACCAGTTCTGGACCGTCGAGTACTTGATTTGGGCTCCCTCCATGGCGACCAGTTCGACTACCGCGGCGTGCAGCTGGTTTTCGTCGCGCATCGGCGCCGTGCACCCCTCCAGATAGCTGACATAGCTGCCTTCGTCAGCGATGATCAGGGTCCGTTCGAACTGGCCCGTGTTCAACGCGTTGATCCTGAAATACGTCGACAGCTCCATCGGGCAACGCACACCCTTGGGGATATAAACGAACGAGCCATCACTGAAGACAGCTGAATTCAGTGCAGCATAAAAGTTATCGCCGCTGGGTACGACTGTTCCCAAATAGCGGCGTACCAAGTCCGGGTGCTCCTGCATCGCCTCCGAAAATGGACAGAAGATCACCCCCGCTTCAGCCAGCTTGCTTTTGAAAGTCGTCGCCACCGACACGCTGTCGAATACCGCATCCACTGCCACGCCGGCCAGAAACTTCTGCTCTTCCAGCGGAATGCCGAGCTTGTTGTAGGTCTCGAGGAGTTTGGGGTCTACCTCTTCAAGGCTCTGTGGGCCGTCTGCCTGACTACGCGGGGCGGAGTAGTAGCTGATGCCCTGGAAATCCACCGGCGGGTAATCGACATGGGCCCAGGCCGGCTCCTTCATCTCCTGCCAGCGACGGAAAGCGTCCAGCCGCCAGTCCAGCATGAATTCGGGCTCGTTCTTCTTGGCGGAGAGTTGACGGATCACCCCTTCGTCGAGGCCGGGCGGCAGGGTATCCGCCTCGATTTCGGTGACGAATCCTTCCTTGTATTCCCGTCCAATCAGATCACTGATTTCTGTCGCTGATGAACTCATTTCAGTCGGTTTCCCTGGAGCTGCCGGCATGGTCGAGCGAGGTGGGACAAGCCATTTTCGATCCCGGTGGCCTCGATCAGCATCGGATCACGCTGGCCAACGGGTCGGAATCGACAACGACGGACTGCAGTGAGACCGCGGCCTGGCCTTTACGGTTCGATTCCTGGCGCTCAGCCACAGCCTGTACTTCCGGCCTGCGGACCAGGTTATCCAGCGTGATGCCGTCCAGAAACCGGTAAATTTCCAGACTGAGTTCGGCCCACAACTCATGGGTCAGACACTTTTCGCCGTCCAGACAGTTGGCCTCGCCGCCGCATCGAGTCATATCGGCTTTTTCATCTACCGCAGCAATGATTGTTGCGATCGAAATGTGATCGGCGTCCTTGGCCAGTCGATAACCTCCACCTGGACCCCGGGTCCCCTTAACCAGCCCGTCGCGACGCAGCTTGGCAAACAGTTGTTCCAGGTACGACAGCGAAATCTCCTGATTGACGGCGATGTCCTGCAGCGTGACGGGACGCCTGCCCTGATTGAGTGCAAGATCCAGCATGGCGGTTACGGCATAACGACCTTTGGTAGTCAAACGCATGAATTTCCCCTTACCGGTCGGCGGCCGGTTGCGTGGCGGAACCTGGCTTGCACGCCGGCGGCAACGCTATCCGATTGAATCAACGGCCAAAAACGAAACATCTAAATCCTGAGTAAAATTATAAGGATTAACAGACCAAAAACCAAGTATTTTTCTCAGGTATTGTCTGTTTGCTCAGATTCGCCGCGTGGCCGAACGGTTCTTCGGCTTGGTCAACGCCCGGCCCCGCCGCCTTCCGGAGAACCACCCGAAGACGACTAAAAGCACTCCACAGGCACCGACCAGGCCACTGAGCCAGTTCAAGTCCATTGGGGTCGCAAGTTCCGGGAAGACTGCAACAATTGGTGCAAGCAATAGCAGAACACACCCCAACACGGTACCGGCAAAACGACGCTCACTGGCCGTGAACTCCTGGCGCAAACGGTCAATCTCTTCGGTCGATATCCTGTCCCTTCGTTGTTCATGGTGCAGCCGGCGTAACGCCCCATGAACCAGAGCAGGCAACTCTGGCAACAACGGCGCAATCTGTGGCCACTGCTGACGGAGGTCACGCAACAGCGCGCTCGGACCGATCTGATCCCGCATCCAGCGTTCCAGGAAAGGCTTGGCGGTTTCCCACAAATCCAGCTGCGGATACAGCTGCCGACCCAACCCCTCGATGTTCAGCAGCGTTTTCTGCAACAGGATCAGTTGCGGCTGGATGGGCATATTGAACCGTCGAGCTACCTGGAAAAGTCTTATCACCAGCCGGCCGAATGAAATTTCGCTGATCGGCTTGGCAAAGATCGGCTCGCATACGGTTCGGACTGCCGATTCGAACGCTTCGGTAGGAGTATCCGGAGGCACCCAGCCAGCCCTGATATGCGCCTGTGCCACCGCCCGGTAATCACGGTTGAAGAATGCCAAAAAATTCTCGGCGAGATAGC
>MDTE01052233.1_pt1 | contig 10992 bp, 9 predicted proteins | sample 811231 | NCBI WGS metagenome assembly MDTE01 (sample SAMN05326651, study PRJNA326480) | marine metagenome | isolation source: seawater | place: Indian Ocean: Red Sea | collected 2010 | reverse complement strand
AGTTTCAGCACCGTAGTCCTGTGTAGGTTGGTAAGAAGACCTGTCCACTTCGACAGAATCAATTGCTTCGTAGCCATCAAGGTTCATGTGTCCATAATAACCTGTTTCTGCTTGCTTAGTCATCATTGTTTGAAGACGAGGGAATAATCCAACAAGTCCCAATACTTGACCTGCCGCAACACCTGTGAGGATAGCACCGCCAACAAACCATGCTGAACCTGCACCACTCATGTTCTTGCTACCAACATTCATCATAGCAACACCCATACCACCTGTGACGGCGACACGAAGCAAATTGCCCACCATTGGGATTCTTTGCATTGGAATCATAGTTAGACCTGTTCCGACAACGGATGCACCGACAAGACCTGCCAATGCCCATCCAAGTGAAGTTGCACCTTCCTTAGTAGTTACTGCGTCTGTTAGGGAGGAAGGAATAGTCATAACTGATTCCACTAATGGGTCAGCGATGTTTTCTTTTAGGTCTGATACTATCTCCATGTTGATTTCACCTTTGTCGTTATTCTTCCTTGAGTTCTTCCGTTATCTAAAACCTCTTATTCAAAAGGGGCGGATATTTCCCCCTGTGAGTTTTACATTTTGTGTAGGCGACATCGTAGGAGGGGCAACGAATTGTTCCTCATGCGTGTGCGTATTAGTAAGTAGTGGTGGGGCAACATACTCCGAAGCAAGAATGTCCAAAGCATTTCCTGTGGCATAAAGGTAAGAGTCGGATTGTAGCGGATTATCAATTGCGGAAACGATAACTTGGCCTCCTACGAATTCACTAATTCCTGTATTATCCGTTTTATTAACGCAAATCTCCGTAATCTGTGATTTCATATCCATTGATAAATCCATTTCTTGAATTGTGGTAAGGAATCTGTGCATAGAATTAGCCCCACTCTTGGAAACCAAAGGAACGAGTTTATCTTTGGGCTTTCCACCGTTGGTTAGAGAAGACCACCAACCTTGCAGACCACCTACGCTTTCAATCTTGTTCAAAGCCCATGTTTTTGAGGGTTGGTCGTAGGAAACTGAATATCCACCACCGATTTCTTGAGTAAATGAATCGGGGTTCGGAAGTGCAGGGGGTTCTGTGGGTGGGCGAACATACGCTGAAACAGGGTTAGGGATATAGGATGCAAGAGGTTCACCAAGAATGGCTTTGGCTTCTTCTTCGCTCTCATAGAACGCATTCAACCGATAATGACCATCGCCTAAATTGGAGGCTACACCGTGCATGGCTTCTGCCATCATAGAGCGACCCAATACTTGATTTTGAATAGCGAGGTCGAGATTCATAACTACACCTTATTCGCCCTGCTATCTAAAAAGTATGGTATGAGCAATCCCAAAGTTCCCACTCCCAAAAGTAAAAGTAAATTGGAAGATGAAACCATTTCAGCCTCATATCCTTTATCGGGTTGAAGTAACCCTTCATGTAACATCATAATTTCCGTAGGTGTAAAATACAATTTATTCGGAGGTTGAACGCCGTATTTTTCACAGTAAAACTTGTAACGCCCTGCCGCCGCATAGGAAGGGAAAATCTTACCCTGCAAACAAGGGTGGTCTAATTCCTTTCGGATGGCCTCTCCTAATGCTCTCAACAATCGTTTCGGAAGGTAGGTTGAAAGGTCACGATTAGGATGTCGAGCATCTCGCTTTTCTTGGTCATTCATTTGCATTTGCATAACCTTCCATTTACTTTTGCTAACAAAGTTCCGAGGCATCCACGAATCTTCTTCCTTCTCTATCCATTGGGTCACTTCCGTTATCGCTTTATTATGCGACCATTCAGCATGGGCTACGGCATCTTGAAGAGTATCAAATTGGAAAATGTGGGGCTTTACCATCTCATGTTTTCCCCGATACTCATTGTAGGCAGGGGATGTTCCATAATTCCAACCATGAAAGGCCGCCCTATCCATATCCCAAACTCGCCATTTACCCTCTCTATCTTGAGAAATCAGTAAATAACCTTCGTGTAAGTGGAAAGTAGGATTGGTTTCCTTAAACTCGGAGGGGAGAAGTAATCCTTGATTTTGCGTAACTTGGATTTCTTCGGCTTCACGCCATCCTGTATTCTCAATTGCGATACCTTGAAGAATGGCCTTGCGTTTGGCATCTTTTCCGCAATATACTTTTTGATTGCCCCATTGGTAGCAATTATCGCCTACTTGTCGCACAGGCAAGTCCCATCACTTCCACTTTGAAATGACTGATACACCAACCAATAATGTTCCCATGCAAAGAACAACAGGGCCGTAAGATTTGAACGAATCTGTCCAAGATTCCGCATTCAAAGTGTTATCTTCGGCTTTTTGTAGGTCTTCCGCCGCCAATTCTGTCTTGATTTGGGAAATCATTTCGGCTCGGAAATCTTCTGCTTGACTTTCGGCTTTCCTCACAGTTTCGATAAGTGAAGTAATTCCTTCCGCCTCAATCTCGACTACAAGAGGTTGTAAATCTGCTACGGAAGCCCTTTCGACCTTTTTCAAAGCCTCCATGTGTTCTTCACCTGCATAATTCATTCGACTCCATGTAGCACCTGCTACTGCCGCATAGGTTGGTTTTACATCATAACCCGATGCCTTGAAGTTGGAAACGATACGAGCAATTGCGACTTCTCCCGCTTCGGATTCGGATTGGAATAACCATTCTTCGTAATCTGCGAGTTTCATAGCAGAAACATCTCGGAAATCTTCGGAATGTGCCTCCATGAAAGATTCAAGAGGGTCGGGGGAATTATCCATGTGTTCATTTGTAGGGACAGGGGGCGGGCCATCTTGACCTGTAATACCCATTGGTTCGGGAGGTTGAGGTTCGCCCACATTTTCCGAAGCCAAATTGGTGTCTTGACTGTTCAAAACACTATCGCCCATAACTTGTGTAATGTTTTCTTGAATAGTGCCGACTTCTTCTTGAGGAACAGGTTCTCCGCCTTCGGCATAATCGGTGGCCTCACCATCTCCATAAAGTGATTGAAAGTCCGACATAATAATCAATTGTTCCTCCCGTTATCTAAAAGCAACGAGTCAAACATTCGCTTGATAATTCCGATGAGTGGGGTAAATACTTTCGGCCAATTTGTATAAATAGGCTTCGTATTCTGCACCAAAGAAGTCAGTATCTTCTTCGGCTTTCATCAATTCTGCCGCTTGACTTGCCGCAGGGGGGCTATCGGGATAATCACCATAAGGATTGAAGTTAGGAGAATCGGGATTACTTTCTTCAGCATACTTGATGGGGCGACCATGACTCGCATTCACTTCTGCAAAATAATTGGTAATGGCCTCCGTATCATTTTTGCTCTTACAGACAATAATTTTTTCAATCTTAGCGAATCCTTCCTTTTTGACGCTACCATCCACTGATACTTCAAAGATATTTTGCGCCGTAAAGTTATCACCTACGGTGTAAGTTTCCTCCCACGGAACGGCTAATACGCCAACCATTGTGCTACCACCGCAAGTAATGGAGTTTTCGTCACCTTTGATGTATTGATAAATACGGCCAAAATGGTCTTCTTCTCCGACCACCGCCGCCCCATTAAAGGGAACATACTGTGCCATCATATCGGGAGTCAAGTTTTCTCGCTTCACAATTTCCTTTTCATCGGAGTCGGCACTACTCTTCTTCATTTCGGAATCAGTAAGAATAAAGGCCATTTGATAATCTGCCATTTTAGACCCTCCGAACACGCTTCATAGCACCCGATGACCTATCAATAACTACTGCTTCTGTGTCCGAAGTTTGACTAACTGTATTTTCGATAGCCCATTGTGCAAGGCTCATCGAGGTTGTTCCATCCGTGTAATTCGCATTTACTTGGTCAGAAAGTGGGCCGCCGACTGAACCGCCAAGACCCAATGTGTTCGGGATGGCATCTCTTGAACCGAAATGATTTGCGCCCATATCGCCCTCACCCGCTACGAAAGCAGGGGTTTGACCAAGAACACCAATGTTGAACATCTTATTCATTACGGATGGTGGAGTGTTAGCGTTGCCTGTATATCCCGCCATAGATTGTGGAATAAACGGCTTCACCGCAGGGTCGAGAGAAATTGGCTGAGTTTCCTTAATAACTCGATAATTGAAATCGGGGTTTTCCTCACCTGTGGTGCTATTGTAAGGAGATTGACCCGGTGCTTGGGCTTCTTTCACCACTGTTCCATCTTCTGCCGCTTGAACCATCGCCATTTCGGGTTCAAGGAAGATTTCATCACGGTGGATTGCCATATCCGTGTGTGCGCCAATTCCGGGGTCGTTGTAGTCCACATACCTTTCAGTAGGCAAAGCGGCGAAACGACTACCCATGAAACTACCATCAAGTCCTTGTGGAATAATATCGAGTGCATATCCTGTGGATTCGACTACCAACTCTTCGTAAGCGGCAGGGTCTAAATCTCCTGTGTCGGGACTTTCAACCAATTCGGGGTCGTTTTCTAACATTTCCTGTGTTTCATTGTTGAAAACCTTATTTACGCCACTCTTCAGAACATCCCAACCGAGAATAACGGCTACTGCACCGATACCCAATGTGAGTAGGCTCGGTGTTTTACTTTCTGCCATGTAATAATCGTCCCAATCATCGGGTATCATATCACTATCAATTGTAACTTCATCCACAACATCACCCATTGGGTCTTTAATTTTCAAAACAACATTCTCAATATCGTCTATATCACCGTCAATATCGTCCACTTCAATTTGTCCGAGGCTTTCATCAAAACGATTTGATACATCAGCAATCGTCTTGGTAAGTTGTTCCATTTCAGCATCATAAGTTTTATTCCAAGATGCGACACGACCTTTGATTTCATCTTCTAAATCGGAAGTTAGATACTCTAAATCCGAACCTCTCACATTCACATCAAAAATCTTAGTGAAATCTTTTGTTGAACCCGAAGGACAACCAATTGATACTTGCATTCTCGTCATTTCATCTTCTGCCCTAACTTCAAGGTTTTGGTGTCCCGAATAATTCAAACTTGCTTGGTCAAAATCGCCATGTATCGCACTTGATTCTGCTAACTCTTTGCCTGTGAAATCTGCGAGTGGAGTTTCCTTTCCAATATCCATGAGCGCACCTGCGCCACCATACGGGGCTTCAAAGGTTTCTGCATTCCATCCCTTAACCCTTAAAAGATTCTCTATATCGTTAGCGGAATCTCGCCACATTTCCTCTTTGTCCCTCATGTATTCCATTGATTTTTCCCATGCAGTTCGGGTTTTGTAGCCCAATTCGTGTAAATCTTTTTCTGATATTCCATCCCTACTAAACCAATGACCATTATAGGCCAAAGTGTCCATATCGTGTGGTTCCACATCGTCACCATACGGGGCTTCAAAGTTTTCAGCACCTAATTTATTGACGGCTTCGTAACTGATTTGGTAATGTCCATACGGTAGCCAAACATTAAATGCGTGATGAGTAGTGCGATGGTCTGTTCCTTCGTGAAATCTTCTCCAATGATATACTGCGTCTGCAAGCGGTTGTTGGTAATGTGAATAGTGATAACTCCCAATGGAAATGCGAACTTCGGGAAGGTCTTTGGCGATTTCAAGCATCTTTTGTAAATCTCTCTTTGCCGCCGCCGCACTTGTGAAAAGCCCATCGGGGTAAAATGGATTTCCGCCCGCCTCATACGCCATCTTTCCATTTCCTTGAAATGAAACCTTCTTTAGCCAATAACGATTCGCACTTTCGGCGGAGAAAACATCGGGTGTAATTTGACCTTCGGGGCCACCACCTGCTTCTGTTTCAATTAGATTGGTAGGCAATTCCATTGGATTTGTGATAGGCACTACTTGACCAATTGAGTTATTCATGTGATTTGTAGGTGTTAAATCTGTATCTGCGTCAAATGTTTCATGTTCCCTCAACATTTCTGCCCCATCGTTCATCAGATTTGTGAAACATAGTCCACTTACCGAGGAAGTGGGGTCATGGACTTCCCATACTACTTTTTCAAGGTCAATGTCCGAAGGTTGGTAGCCATCGTCTATCATTTTCATTAGTTTGTTTTCCAATTGAGAATACAGGGATTCGTATTCATCTTCTGCGCTACTTGACCACCAAAGTTCGTCAATGTCGTCTTCACCATGTTCATACTCAATCAACATATCTTGATTGTGGGACACCCCTTGGTCATCGTAATCGTAATGCTTCCTCAAATCTGCTCTAATCAAATCATCGCCATAATCCTGAATGGCAAAGTGCAATAATTCCTTCCATTCCTTAACGACCTGTTCTTCGTCCTCTTCGTTCTCCCACTCCCAATGGAAGTAAGACCCGTAATCATCATTATTGGGTATTGATTTCCTGTAAAGCCACATGGTATAGTCCACATAATCTTCGGAATCTGCACCATAAGTGATACAGGGGTCTTGACCGCAACCGCAGTTTTTCTTTTCACCTTCCGCCCTTCGGATTGCCGATTCCACACTAAGCCACTCCCCATCGGTCAAAATCATTTTATGTCCTTGTAGTGTGCCGATTGCTTCGACAATTCTTCCCATTGGTGCAGTTCCACCACTCGGCTGTAAATTGTTCTCATCATTGATGAATTGTATAGCACCTTGAGCATCGCCCGAATAAACTGTTTGGACATTGTGTTTGTGTTCGAGAATCATAACGGCAGGGGGCTTCAACTCGTTAATAGCATCTATCGCCATTTTTCGGTATGATTGATTCCGATGTTGAGGAAAGTCATCCATTGTCGAAAAGGAAGTATCAATCGAGATAATGAGGGGTAAAATATCCCTATCTTCTGCACCAAAATAGTCATTGTTTTGAACCCATGCAAAGTTAGCAGGGGAGTTATCCATGTAACCACCATAAGCAGGTAATGGATTGTGCGAAGGTTCGGGATAAGCACCCATTAGTTTAGCGAACTCCGCAGGGGACATAGCCTCATCGCCATTAGACATATTCAACACTTGTTCGTTTTGTTATCTAAAGTCGCCGTTTCAGAATACCATAATACGGTTCAAATCCTTCAATGGCTTGATTGTCTTTCAAATCACTCCACATAATCGGCGCATCATACAATAAATACGGCCTTAACATCTCTTCAAGATTCTCGGCTACATCATTTGATTCATCCCATACATTCGCCTCAATCGGAATAGGAGAAGGTTCACCAATTCTGCGCTCATATTCTTGGGGGCTATATTCAATCAGTTCTGTCCATGTTGGGGGTTTATCACCCACTTGGATTTCGCCATAGTGATATTCAGCATAAAAATCCTTTTTTAACCACTTATTTGCCGTTTCTCGCCAATTGGTATCGTGACCTGCGTAAATCAAATCAATTTTTTCTTCTTCGTTTGTCCACCCTTTCAAGTGGTATTCATCGGGTGGAAATAGAACTTCAACAGTGGTAGGATAAACTCGGACAACATAGCCGACAGTCATACCGCCACTATCAAGAGTTTCCCTCGATACATTCACTTTATCGCCCACCAACCAATCGGAAGGATTTCGTAGCAATCCGACTTGGGCCATATCACCTTGTCGTTCTTGGGGTGAGGCTACGGAGGAAACCGAAGTCACAGTTCGGGAAATCACAGTAAGAGCATCTCGGAAAAACTCATCTTGTCTGTCGAAAGGAATATCGCTAAAAGTTCTATCTGACCCAATCTCTCCTGTCGTCATATCTTGGACTTCAATTTCGATACCAAGATTCTTGTTACCTGCGCCCATATATCCCCCTGCTGATTGTTGCCCTTTCCCTTTGGCAAATCCACTAAAGGTTTCGGGGAAAACAGCCATGCGAACAAGGAAATTAGAATTATCACCTGTTACCATTTCCTCTTTGACGACAACCCAATTGGAAGGAATGGTTCTATTCTTATCGAGGTTGATACCTGCGAATTGTCGCAAGGACTTTTGCACCGCATTCCAATCCATGACTTCAAGACCCCTGTATAAAACCTTCATTGATGAAGTTACCCCATTTCAGCCCTTCTGCGCTATCAATGTCCAATGGGATTCCCGAAATCAACATCTTGTTAATTATTAACCTATCATTTAGAGCCAATTCCGAGGAAATATCTTCTTGGAGATTGATACTACCACCCCACCAATTTTTGTTGAAATCTAACTCACGGCTTTGATGCCCATAAGCATCAGCCTTTTTCACGATTTTGGATTCATTGTAACCTGCAATAATCAAATCCTTCAATCTTTCCTCCGATTGTTCGCCATCATCCCATAAAACAATTGCTCGGTCAAGCAGAACTCGCTGAATTGTGCCAAGTCCCGTATCGGCAACGGATTCCCGCACCGCAATTGATACAACCCTGTCGCCGGGTCGCCAATCGTGGGTAAATGGAGTAAGCATGGAATAGGATTGTCGTTCCCGCTATCTAAAACCAATTCTTGCCGAGATAAATACCGATACCGATTAGAACAATACCTTTCAAAATGGTGTAAGAATTATCCTCAACCCAATTATCAGCATTGAATTGCACTCCACCATCGTATTCATCTTGTTGAACTACGGCAAGATAGGGGTTATTGGATTGTTGCAGGGTGACTTCTTCTTCGGGAGTCATACTCGTCATTTCCCCTGCTTGTCCCTTGTCTTGAACTGCAATTTGCATAGCGGTTTCGGTTTGCATGGGATAAGCGGCCATATTGATTCCCAATTCTTCGGGTGTATAACTCATCATCGGAATGGATTCTTTGAAAGCATTGTCCGACATGAAGGTTCCATCTCCCATAGCCATTGGTCGTTCCTTTTGAGAAGGTATCATCTCGTTAATTCCATTTTGGTCACGGACTACGAAAGCATCTCTCATTCGTGCCATTCCTTTCACCACATTTTCAACGAAGGTCTGTTGCTTTGTCGGTGAGTGGATTGTGGCCCTGCGTGTGGTGTAGGTAGGCGAATAGATTCAGCGTTGCGAATGTCGTTCTGTCCTTCCACTTCCACAGGGTTAATTTGACCTACGGAATACTCGGAATGTTTCTTGACTGTTTCGGATTTGACGACACGCTTACCTGCACATCCACAACCTTTTGCCTCTTTTGTGACCTTATTTTCCTTATTTCGGTTTAATCCCCACTCGACAGCCTTACCTGCTACGAAAAGTGTGACGGCGGCAATACCCCAATCCATTAGGCTCATTCCCAACACTTTATCTTCTGCTTCTTGGACATTTTCAGCCCATGCAATTTCGTTAGGTGGCATAGATGGAGAAGATGTTCCCATACCGTCTTCCCAAGTCATTGTGAATGAAGATGGTGCATGAAGTCCACCCGATGTGGCTTCGGCGGTTGGCCCTTCAATTTGTGCAAGGGTTTCTTCGGCATTGTGTAGTGTGTAAGGCACATATCCCTTCTTTTCTTTCTTTTTGATGATGGCTTGACCCATGTTGTAAGCGGCACTTTTACTTGGAAGACCTCGACTCGTCATTTGGTCTTTTCCACCTGCAAGATTTCGCATTCGGGATTGTTCCTTTCCTTCTCTCAATTTCTTAGTGAAATAACCGATTCTATCCCAAACGGCGATAGGGTAGTATTGTCCATCCTTTTCTGTAATGGCGACATAATAGAACTTGTTGGAACTACCATCTCGATAAACAAGGTAGTCATCGTGAATTACTTCTCCCCAATTATGCTTCCTAATGGCCTCTCTCGCTGACTTCCAATCATCAGTTGTTGGGGCGTGGACTCTCATGGCCTCAAAAGTAGCGTTGGTGGGTGAATCACTTGGCCCATCTTGGCCTGTAATGCCCTCATCAAATGTAGGCGAAGGTGAACCGACTGTATCTGCATGAAGTGGGGATAGGTTGATAGCCAAATCCTGTTGTCCTACTGCTCGCCCGTCACCATCGGGAATCCAATCGGGTTCTTGAACAGTAGCCGTATCTGCCTTTTTCGTTCCACAGCCACAACCATGACCTTCTGCCGCTTTTCCACAACACTTTGCACCCATTATTTTCACTTCCATTTTGTATATCCAAAGACAGTTAATCCGCCGATTATTCCTACGGCTAACCACTTCTTGATTCCCCCGCTATCTAAAGATAACTCATCGAAGGGGTCGGAAAGGACTCCACTAATTTTCTTTCGCTTCTTGTCTTCCGCATTCTTTACCTTCGTTAATGGTGTTCCACAATATGAATCGTCATGGAATCTTTGTCCATATCCTGTCCAAGATGATGTTTGTTGGTGGATTTTTCCCCCTCTTTGCCACTTTTTGCACAACAATTTACCGTATAATTTATCGGGCATAGTCCACGATACATTCCTATCTTTATTGACTCTAACACTCATGTCGGTAGTGCGCCACTTGTTACAAGTAGGGCAATAACCTGCCCACTTTGAGGCTTCAAAGGTTTCAGCATTCATTTGTGCTTCTTCCAATTGCTCTCCGATTTCCCATTGGCCGCTTGTTTCAGCCTTCTTCCATTTTCGATTATGGATTTTTGTCCCACGCATTAGCCAATCCAATTCTGCATCTGTAAGCCTGTCGTAATACTGCTCATCTTGTATCATACGGAACACTAAAGCCCTTTTTGCCTGTTCCAATGTGGGGAATGAGCCAATCGTTATCGAAGCATCATTAAAACGAGGATTCAGCCTGTGGCTTCTATTTGCCATCATTCCTTGAACATCATACACATTGGCATCATACCATCCTTTTTTATCGGAAGGGTCTTTGAAAATACGGTATCTAAATCCATCTTTCGTATCGCCTTCATATCCTTTGATGGCAAAATACCCATTATTTTTCGCACCGCCTCCAATGTGAGGGATGGCTTTTGGTTTGTGTTCCCTAAACTCCATTGAGTGACCCCAAACCATTTCAGCATTGAAGAAGGCACGATTCGGATTGCGGGTGAAAAGCAAAGACATTCCCGCATCTTCAAACGAGCGCACAGAATCTAAATCCCAACCATCATCCATGATTCCCTTCAATTCTTCACCGCTAACCTCTACCTTGTCCCCATTTTCAAAATTGACCTCCAATT
>MDTE01017361.1_pt1 | contig 10992 bp, 9 predicted proteins | sample 811231 | NCBI WGS metagenome assembly MDTE01 (sample SAMN05326651, study PRJNA326480) | marine metagenome | isolation source: seawater | place: Indian Ocean: Red Sea | collected 2010 | reverse complement strand
TGCATGGATATTACTGGGCCTATGGGTCAATGGATTTCTTCATGATTATGGATATTCCTTCGCAAGCAATGGCCATCAAGTTCTCACTTCATGTGGGAGCTTCGGGAGTCTTCAATGGGAAGCTGACACCTCTGATTTCTGTTGACGAGATGGATGAGGCTACTTCTACCGAACTACCTTCCATGCGTCTTCCAGGTGAGTAAGTACCTTACTCTGACATTGCAGCAACAGCACCCACGGCTGCACGAGCATGAGGCTCAAGCCTAGGCTCTATGTGCTTGGGTTCCGCCCCAGGGCCGATTATGCCCAATCCAATTGGCTTATTGTGCTTGATTTGCAGTTCTATTATCGCCTTAGTAATCGATTGCCCCATTACAAGACCATGATCAGTCTCACCTCTCTCAATTATGCCCAAAACCACCGCCCCATGCACATCATCCTGCTTCAGCATTCTTTCGAGAGCAAGAGGAGACTCCATCGCCCCAGGAACCCATGAAATGTCAACAATCTCCCAGTTCTTTTTCGAAGACTCGTCTTTCGCATACTCCAACATCCTCTCAACTTCTTTTCGATGAAAGGAACCGCACACAACACCTAGATTCATGTCACACCCTCCTTTCTTAGCATAGTCTCGATTACTGCTTGTGTTCTGGAGTCAATTTCGACATTTACCCTTTCTCCTACTGCCTTGTCTCCTATGGTTGTCGCCCTAAGTGTTTCAGGAATGATGTGAAGATTGAACCCAAAATGATCACATTTCCCCACTGTTAGGGACATTCCATCAATAGCAATAAATCCCTTTTCGAAAATATATGGGCGCGTTTGATCAGAAATCGAGATTCTAAGATCAATGCCACCTCCAATTTCTTTTCTTTCGAGAATTTCAGCAGTACACATTACATGGCCAGAAAGGATGTGGCCACCTAGCTCATCTCCCAATTTCAGAGACCTCTCAACATTTAGCAGATCCCCTTCACGTCTGTCTCCAAGGTTGGTTCTTTCAATAGTCTCAGGGATTGCATCAAAAGTGATTTTGCAATCTTCCTTTCTTGCCACGGTCATGCATACCCCATCTAGTGACACACTTGCACCAATTTTCAATCCAGATTCGAACCCCGAAAGATCTAGTGTAAAAGAACGAATTTCTTCCGAGTCTTCAACCTTGAGGATGGGTGCAGTTCCTGCTACTATTCCAGTATACAAAATCAATCCTCCTCATAAGGACCGCCTTCTGATCCAGGCCATAAATCCAGTATCCTGGCTATAATTTTCCTTGTTCCATCTAAGTCATCTGACAATCCTTCTACTCTAGTAACTTCTACGTGGGCAAAACCATGATTGTCCAAACCCTCTCTAATTGCCTCAATGGAATGTTTCTGATCGTAACCTAATGCAATGATATCGGGCTCCACCGTTTTCAAAATTTCAAAAATTGGAATTCCAGGGGGGTTTCCCACAATTGCAGTATCAACAGGCTTTAGCCCCTCAACCATTCTTCTTCTGAGGTCATGTCCAGTTACTGGCTCGTGCTTTTGCCTTCTCACTGTTTCATCATGAGCAATAACAACTACTAACTCTTCACCAAGAGATTTGGCTTGTTCCACATAATGCAGGTGTCCTGCATGTAGTAGATCGAAAATGCCCACCGCCATCACTCTCGACATTCTGCCCTCCCTCCACATTGCTCAGTCTAATTCCTTTTCTTCGAATGCTGTAGATATTTGGTCACCTGTGAGAATTGGAATTCCGTGTTTGGAAGCGTAATCTCTAGCATCACTTAATGAAAGTGCTCCATCTCCATCCGGCTCTAGCATCTCAGCTCCTATTGTGCAAGGAACCACTCCTGCCAGCCTGGCTATTGATACAGCCAACTCTGTATGTCCCTGACGTGTTTTGAGGCCGCCCGGGGACTCTCTGCAAACAGGGATATGGCCCGGTGTTCTGAACTCATTACCCAATGCCGAGATCGCCTCAAAAACTCCCATTCCAGAATTTACTACCTCCTGTGCCAATTCACCAAATCTCCTGGTCGTCAGAGCTCTATCTTTGTCGGTAATTCCTGTGTAAGTTTCCCTGTGATTAAGCGATAATGTAAATGCTGATTTAGTGTCATATTGAAGATCGTTTGTCGCTAGATGACCAAGAACAGGATTTTCCTCGACCAATGATTTTTGTGAATGGATATCCTGTAGCCATGGAAGGCCAAAAACCTCTCCAATTTCATCACCAATTGCAAGAAAAAGTAGGCCACCACAATCTTTCCTAAGTCTTCTAATTACTTGTGGTGTAGCTGCAGTTGCCGGCCAAAGTAAATCTGTCTCCATTTCACGAAAAGCAGAGTCAAAAATCATTACCGGTTTTCCTGAACTGAAGGCAGAAATTGCTTCTTCAACTGTCCCGCCCATGTACTTCGGAGGAGTCACTGATACCCATTATTTTCGGTCTAGAAATAATGATGTCTCTCCCCAACCTGCCAGAATCGTGCCAATGAATATTCAAGCGTCTTCCCCAGTTCGAGTCGATCTCGCTGGCGGTTGGACAGACGTTGGCCCTTACGCCAGAGATTTCGGAGGAGAAGTAGTAAATTTCACCATTAATCGTAGAGTTATAGCCAGATCATCCTTGGAATCCGCTGATGAAGAAATTGAGTACGAGTTTCAAACCCCCAGGGGGTCTGGCTTGGGAACCAGTTCCGCAATGAATGTTTCCAGGGTTGCTTTGAAATCTCGCATTGGCGAACTAGATCCAGAAGAAATAGCCGAAAAGGCGTTTGCCGCTGAGTCAGTAGGAGGCAATCTTTGTGGGAGGCAGGATCAATGGGCCTCGGCATTAGGCGGTTTCAATCATCTACTTTTTTTCGGAGATAATGTGGAGAAAATTCCATTTGAGCCAATGAAATCTGCGAAGAATTGGCTGAGCAAGCACCTCATTATTGCTTACTCCGGGAAGAGTCGAAGGTCTGGAGACATGCAGAACCTTGTATGGGGGAAATATTCGGCTGGAGATGAGCAAATTGTCGAAGGCCTGCATATCCTTAGAAATTCAGCCAAAGATATGGCAAATGGCCTACAACAGGATCGAAGGGACCTTGTTGTAAGATCTCTAAGAGACGTATGCAAAGGGGTCGACATGCTCGACTCATCAATTCACATGCCATTCAAGGGTGTAATAGAGCCACTGATTGAGGTCGGGCAAGTTGTAGCCTGGAAAGCTCTGGGGGCTGGAGGAGGGGGTTGCGCTGCAATCCTATGCTCTCCCTCCGGCTTCGAGGCGACAAACTATTCTATCGAAAATTCAGGGTGGGAAATTATTGAATGGGATTTTGAAGAAGAAGGAGTTCTCGTTGAGGGATGAATAACGAAGTCCGAATGCTCAAACATGACTATTTGTCCGAGGGGTCATGGGCGGACGCCGTGCAATGCTTTCTTCATTGGCGATGCTGATCCTGATAGCCCCACTTGTTTCATCCTCAATATCTGTCAAATCCACCGATAGGGGCGGTCTCGATGCAAACGGGGATTGGACTCGGAGCGTTGAGTCTGAAATTCACTGGAGTTGGTGGACCGACTGGAGCAGGGACAAGGACTCCAATTCCATTGATGATAGGCTTGAGTGGCTCATTGAGCAACCGGAAGAAACCCAGCGAGACTGGTGGAGAAGAGCTCCAGAAGGAAATGCTAGGATATTCGTAGACTATGACCACCATCCAACGGATGCCGATATTGCTGCATTGGAATCATTGGGCGTCGAGGTAACCTTCCGATTCAGGTACCTGGACACGGTCTCTGCAACTGCACCGTTTTCAACTATCACCGACGAATGGGGAATCAGGTCCTTGAATGGCGTGGTAATGATCGAGGATCTCGGATTAGCCGAGACAAACATGCACGAAGCGGTGCCCAACATGGGTGTTGATTCTGTATGGCAAGACTTTGGCCTGGATGGGACCGGCTCAGTAATTGCGATTCTCGACACAGGCGTCAGAGGGGATCATGAGGGGCTCAACGACATGGACGATGACCCCTTCACTTGCATTGAAGACCCTCCTGAGCCAGATCCACTGGATCCAGAACCGGAACCGATACCTGCTGACTGCGATCCCAAGATTATAGCATTCTATGATGCAGTCTTCACAGACGAGGAACAAGATCCGTCTACTTCATACGATTCGGGAACACATGGGACCCACGTCGCAGGAATCGCAGCTGGATCTGGGGGCGGGCAGACGGATCCAGAAACAGGACTCAGGTACGTCGGTGCAGCACCGGGAGCCTATCTGATCAACATCTTGGGATGCTGCGATGGCGACATTGAGGACGTCATGCAAGGAGCCCAGTGGGCTATTGACAATAGGGACAAGTACGGAATAGACATAGTGACCTCATCACTGGGGGAGCAGCAATTCGAGGTCCACCTAGACAACGACGGCAACTCGGCATGGAGCCGCCAGATGGATATGGTCGTAGAGGCAGGCATAATTACCACTCTCTCAGCAGGGAACGAGCTAGGTGGCGTGACTCTCGCCGGTTGTAATACAATTGACAGCCCCGGCGATGCCAGGCTCCCGGTCACCGTCGCAAGCCTCGACAAGGACCTCGGACTCGCAATATACAGTAGCAGGGGATACACCTCAGACCTCAGGGTCAAGCCAGACGTAGCGACAATCGGCTCCAGCATCATGGCTCCAGACGCTGCTACCCAGGACGGTTACACCAGCAAGTCAGGTACCAGCATGGCAACCCCTCTTATGGCTGGAATAGCCGCTCTTATGGTTCAGGCAAATCCAGACATCACTCCCTCTGAGTTCAAGTCAATTATCGCCGCTCATTCCATTGAGCGTGACATACAGCTGCTTGATGACCCAGGATTCAACGACTGCAGCATTCTAGAGTCCAGGCCAGACAACGAGTTCGGGTACGGACAGGCCGACCCTAATGCATTCGTAGAGGCAGCGGGCAGCATCGATAGGTCGCTAAACGTCTCCATGGACATCTTTACTCTTCAGGGCCTAGCCAACGAAAGCTACGTCTACGGGAAGGCTTCCGGAGCAGACCCCGGATTCCCGGGGACCAAGGTCGAGGTAAGGGTTGGAGGCGGGGCTTGGAAGGAAGCCACTGACGACTCCCCACTCGACGATTGGTCGATGTGGAGCATTCGCCTAGATCCGCACAACGAGTCGGGTAATTCCACCATTTTCGCTAGATTGGTTGTCGATGAAGACCACATTTCACCGGTCGACGCTCGGAGGGTGATTCTGCTAGATCTTCCGGCCACATCTAGCGGATCAGGAGGCTCCAGCAGCTCCGACATCCTGGTTATCGGTGTCGGCCTGATGATTGCCGGATTACTCGGTTTTGTCTTGATAAATAGGGAGCAGCTTTTCGAGGAGTGGTTCGATGGTCAGAGCCTTACCGAGAATCGCCTCAGGAGAATGACCTCTCTCTGCGTTCTCTACTTCGCTCAAGGCCTGCCATGGGGATTTGCCACAGTGGCATTCGCAGCATACCTGGCTGCAAATGGATTCACTCCTCAAGAGGTGGCGACCCTGTTCGCCACAATAGCACTCCCATGGACCTTCAAGTGGATATGGGGGCCGGTAATCGACACTGTGAACCTCCCAATCTATGGGAGCCGGAGGCTGTGGATATTGTTCGCCCAGTTCGGAATGGCAGTAACAATCGGGATTTTACTCCTTGTTCCAGACTTGGCGGGCGAGATTGATTTAGTGATCAAACTAATGTTCATCCACAATATCTTCGCCTCTCTGCAAGACGTGAGTACAGATGCCCTTGCGGTGGATGTCCTTCTAGATGATGAGGTATCAACGGCCAACGGTTACATGTTTGCCTCAAAGAGGGCCGGGATGATTCTCGGAGGGGCAGTCCTAGGGGGTTTCGTCAACACTATAGGCATCAGGGGTATGCTTTCGATTCAACTCCCGGTCCTCTTATTGATCATGGTGCTACCACTCTTCCTGTACGAAAAACCAGGTACCAGGCTGTTCCCATGGACAAGCCCTTCTGACTCCGAGGAGTCTGAGATCATCGGTCCTGCGAATGACTCGGAGTTCGAGACCGATGAGAGGCTCTACTGGGAGGAGCCAGAGGAATCCAGGTGGTGGGCTGCAAGGGCAGTCGGAAGGTCAACATTCGATGAGAGGATTTCCATCCCTGCTCTAATCACGATATTCTCCTTGTCAATTTTTGTCGCAGGTCTGGTGTTCGCGATACTGTCTGTTGACCTCGAAGTCAGACCTTATTCGGTCGCAAAGAGAATAGCTTTCTTTGGCATAGTTTCGGCGATAGCCGCTACCTTGATTTCGAGAGCATTCCCTCTGCCGAAGGTTCCAAACCCATTCGCACTGCTTCCATTTAGGGCTAGGAGGACCCTTGCACAGACAAGCTTCAACCTAACCAAGGCATTCCACCTAAGATCCTCATTCCTGCTAATCTTCCTCTGCCTCCTCTCGGAGCTATACCTTTTCATTGACCCAATCGTCCTTGACATATTCATCAACAGAGCAGGCTGGGAGCAAGAGAAGTACAATGTCATAGTCGGGGGAATCGTCGTCTTCGCAATCATGATCGGGCAGATTACGGGAGGGATGCTTGGGGACAGATTCGGAGTAAAGAGGGTCGCAATGATAGGATTTACCTGCTTGGCCATATGCAATGGGATGCTTGCAGTGCTCGAGCCGATGTGGACAAATACATACGTCATGGTGGCCTATCTAGTTATTCGAGGGCTCGTTAACGGCATCGCATGGATATGCGTTATCGCAGTCGCGATGAAGATGACTTGGAGCAAAGTGGGAGGAACTCAGTTCACGGCCTACATGTCAATGTTCAATCTCTCCGCGGTCACTGCATACACATTCACAGGAAGGATGCTAGAATTATTCGATAATAACTACAGCATAACCCTTTACGTAGGAGCAGCACTGACAATGATTACCGTTTTCTTCCTGATTTTCATAGACCCCGAGGAGTGCAATAAGGTTCTGGAGGATAAGTCGGATGAAGATGAAGTAATTGATGCTGATATTGGCGAGGCGTTGTGGGTTGAAGAGGGGGGCGGTAAGCCTGTCGCGACTACGTGAAATAATTGAAGGGACTGAAACCGATTTTCTAGTCTTCACCCAGACTATCTGCCCCTATTGCACGAGGGCATTCAGGACACTAGATGCAAAGGGTATGTCTTACACAGAAGTAAACTTGGACAAATTCGATGGCCTAAGGCAGATGGTCGTAAAGGAGACTGGTCATAGAACAGTCCCTGTCGTCTTCGATATGAGGGGGGGTGAGCCGATATTTGTTGGCGGTTCGGACCACCTAATGGAGTATTTCTAGAGAGACCATGACTGGGTGATTCCTCCAGCAATAATCACTCTGAGATATGTCGAACCGCCTGTGAATGTCGCGGTAAGGGTGTACTCCTCAGAAGGATAAGGTATGGTCCCTAGTGTTCCCATCTCACTAGCCCCAGGACCCCAAATCCTCTCAAGCGCGGAAACGGACATGTGATCCCTCAGTGTCATCGTAATCGAAGAACCAGATCCGCTCTCAGCATCCAGGAAGTAGATCATCTCGTCCCACTCTCCGTCATTGGGGTGGTCACTAACAAGGAATGTATCACGAAATTCGAAGTCAGTTCCAGTGTCCTCCCATGTGTCGCCAAATAGATCGCCACCCCTGACAAAATACACATCCCCAGTGTGCCCCTTTCCGTTGTCCGATAGCATCATTCGAAGATTGTCAATACCAGTTTGATCCTTCCAAATAAAAGATGAGAAGAAACCCACTTCATTGTCAAAAACATAGTCCAAACGGGAACCATCCGAAGATGTTGCCACGATTTCTGCCGAACTCCCAGAAACTCTGGAGGCATATGCTTCCCATTCTATTGAGAAAAGGGTGAATGACCAAGAATTTCCCTCCTCTAGGGGGAAGCTCAATACCGGCTGAGAGACGCCATTCTCAAAGGCCCCCAAATCTGAATGCATGATTCTGCCTAGGAAAGGATTGTGATTGAGAACAGCATGCCTCCTAGCCTCAGTGAGACTCGAAATTGCGAGCATGTATGCAGAACCTTGCTCTTCGCTTGTGCTGGAAACGACTAGTTTGGTCGTATCATCGCTGAAGTCGGGAGTCGAGAATGTGTATAGCCACCAATCTCCAATTTCCCAAGAAGGTGCCACTAGAGACCCGTCTGAGTCATCTCCGCCACTAGAATTTCCCGTGCATCCTGCCATACAAGTCACGGAAAGCAGCACAATAACTGCACACGCGCGCCCCTGCATCATGCAAAGTGCCAGAGGTCGGGTGGTCAAGAGTCTGACGCCCATCCGTCTAAAGAGCTCCTAGCTCTCCTGTTTTTGTAAGAAGTCCAGCAATGACTACGCTCACGATGCTCATTAACTTGATCAGAATGTTTAGTGAAGGTCCGCTGGTATCCTTGAATGGATCTCCAATTGTGTCTCCGACAACTGCGGCACTGTGCGCATCATCACCCTTGGATGAACCTTCGATGTGACCCTGCTCAATGGCCTTCTTCGCATTGTCCCAGGCCCCGCCAGCATTTGCCATGAATAGCGCCATCAGGACCCCTGTAGCGGTTGCACCTGCGAGAGTCCCCCCTAGTGCCGCACTTCCTAGCAAGAATCCGATAAGGACTGGGCTACTTACTGCGACAACTCCGGGCATTATCATTTCCCGCAGAGCTGCCTTGGTGGAAATGTCCACGCAAGTAGCACTATCTGGCTCAACTCCTTCTCTACCCTCTAATAGTCCATCTATCTCCCTGAACTGTCTTCGAATCTCGGTAATCATGTCCTCAGCGGCTCTTCCAACAGACTTCATCGTCATCGCCGCTACCAAAAACGGCAGAGAAGCACCTATCAGAAGTCCGATTACTACAAGTGGCTCAGTTAGGCTCAGATCTGCTGCTTCTAGTTCAGCGCTAGTCTTGAATGCAGCAAACAGAGCTAGTGCGGTCAACGCTGCACTCCCAATAGCAAAGCCCTTCCCTATTGCAGCTGTGGTGTTTCCTATTGAATCAAGACCATCCGTAATATCTCGCACATCTTTGCCTAAGCCGGACATTTCGGCTATCCCACCTGCGTTATCAGCTACCGGCCCGTAAGCATCAACAGTCATCGTCACACCTACAGTTCCCAGCATACCCATTGCGGCCATGGCAATTCCATAGAGGCCTGCATCGCCCCCTCCCATCACATGGTTCGCACCGAAGATTCCTGCTGCCATCAATAGTACTGGGACGAATACAGATTGCATCCCAACTGCAAGTCCTGCAATCGCATTAGTTGCACTACCGGTTTTACTCGCCTCGCCAATGTATGGAATGGCCTTAACTTTGATTCCAAAAACATCCTCAATTCCTGTGTAATATTCAGTTACCAGTCCAATCAGTATTCCTACTAGGGATCCTATGGCAACTGCTTGGATGACAGTGGTATTTAGATCCAGATAACCAAGTGCCAAGTACCCGCCAGCAATGAATAGGGCCGCACCGATGAAAGTGGTGTTGCGGAGAGCTGCACCTGCTTCCATGTTCTTCATTGCAGAAATGGAGAAGACGCCAAAAATTGAAGCGATGTAGCCCACAATCGCTAACACGATTGGAATGGTCACGTAATCGCTTCCTAGGTCATCACTGGCTGCTGCAATAACCATAGCCGCGATGATGCTTCCCACAAACGACTCAAAGATGTCAGCACCCATCCCCGCAACATCACCAACATTGTCTCCAACGTTATCTGCAATCACACCCGGGTTACGCGGATCATCCTCGGGTATTCCTGCCTCAACTTTTCCGACAAGATCTGCACCCACGTCTGCGGCCTTGGTGTAGATTCCACCCCCCACTCTGGCGAATAGAGCGATTGAGGAAGCCCCCATGCCGAATCCTGCGATGTTTGCAACCGTCAGGAACTCAGTCTCAGTGAAGTAGAACATCAATGAAATTCCAAAGAGCCCCAGACCTCCCACTGCGAGCCCCATTACTGCGCCCCCATTGTATGAAGTAGTCAGGGCAGAAGCCTGACCACCATCGGCAGCTGCTTGAGCAGTCCTCCCGTTTGCGCTAGTAGCAGAGCGCATTCCACTGAAGCCGGCTCCTACGCTACAAAGTGCCCCAATGAAAAATGCTACCGAAGTTTCCATCCCAAGATCATCATTGTAACTCCCACCTACGAAAAGAAGAACTACAATCAGCAAAATGAATACCGAAAGCATTCGATATTCTGCCATTAGGAAGGCCATAGCCCCGTCCTGAATTCGTCCAGTTATCTTTGCTACAGTCTCATTCTCGATTTTTATCGAATTAACTTTGTTGTACAGGAAAAATGCTACCATTAGCCCAAAGAGGCCTGCTACCATTCCTGCTATTCCTAATTGTTCGCCGTCCATAAAACCACCATCAGTTCTGCCCGCCGAATCGAGTGCTGTATTTAATCCAAATCCAATTGTAAAACAGCCACAGTAGATTACGAATGATTGGATAGGATAACCGAGGCAAAAGAACTCAGAATTCCTACGCCATCATGTTCTCTCTGGAATGATTCCAACTCTTCTTCTGAAATGTGACCCCATTCAAACGCTCTTTCCACTCTTGCCTTAGCAGCCTCAGGATGAAACTGGATGCCCCATGCAGGTAAAGGGGCGCCATCTGATTCGTTAACTCTGACTGCAGAAACTCTGTTGTGAACGGCTGAACCAAGAAGGGTGCATAATTCTGGAACAGTAATTACGTGATCCTGATGTGAATATAGGGCCACTGGGGAGTTGTTTTTTCCGCTTCTTCTCGAAGAGAATAACACGTCTGTCTTCCCTTTCTCTGTGAGTTCCAGGTCCCAAACTCCACTGGACATGGACTCAGCCCTCTCCACCGTGGCCCCCAATGAATGGCAAAGGAGTTGATGCCCAAAGCAGATTCCCAGAGTCGGAATCCCCATCTTTGATGAACATCGAAGTA
>MDTE01138952.1_pt1 | contig 10993 bp, 10 predicted proteins | sample 811231 | NCBI WGS metagenome assembly MDTE01 (sample SAMN05326651, study PRJNA326480) | marine metagenome | isolation source: seawater | place: Indian Ocean: Red Sea | collected 2010 | reverse complement strand
GTTTGCTGGCGGCTTCGTCTGGGGCGGATTGTTGTGCGTACTGTGGTATCGACGGTTCTGCGAGCGCAACGACTTTGCGCTCGTCGGCTGAGCAGCGCTCAATGAAAGTTGGGTTTGCGCTTCTCCATGAAGGCCCTGACGGCTTCCGCTGAGTCGGGGCTCTGGTTCGCAATCATCAGGTGTTCAGCTTCCATCACGAGCGACTCCCGCAAACCCTGGAACGCACCGCGATTGATGTTTTTCTTGATCAGGCTGAGCGCGGTCGCGGGGCCGTTTGCAATGTCGGCGGCCCAGGCATGGGCCTCTTCGCGGAAAGTCTCTGGATCGAAGACTTTGTTCACGAGGCCCAGTCGCTCACATTCTTCAGCGGACACCCGCTCGGAGCGGAACATCAGTTCCTTGGCTTTTGACTGGCCGATCAGCCGGTTCAGGAACCAGGAAGACCCGTAGTCGCCGGAGAGGCCAATGTTGACGAACGCGGTGAGGATGAACGCGTCGCGTGCCGCAATCCGCAGGTCGCAGGCGAGTGCAATCGAGAGTCCCGCGCCTGCCGCCGGCCCCGGGAGTGCGGCGATGGTCGGTTTGGACAGCTCGTAGAGACGTAGCGTGAGCGTCTCCTGTTTGCGCGTCAGGTTGGCGACCGCTTCTTCCGTCGTGGGCCTCTCTTTCTCGGGCTTGGGTTTGCTGCCGCTGCCCATCTCCGAGACGTCGCCGCCCGCGCAGAACGCTTTGCCGGCCCCCGTCAGCATCACGGCGCCCACGCGCTTGTCAGCCTCGAGCACCAGCAGTATTTCCCTGAGCGCGGGTGTCAGGATGTCGCCGAGCGCGTTGCGTTTGTCCGGCTTGTTCAGCGTCACGGTCGCGACGCGGTCTTCAATGCTGCAGAGCAGTTCGTCCGTGCCGGTGTCGATTTCGATAGTCATTGGGGTTCAGTCGCTTCTGTGGATGTGATGAGTCTGCCGGCGCCGATCTGATTCTCGACGAAGGTGAGCATCGCCTCTGCCGTTGCCGGGCGTGTCAGGGTCATTTCGCGTGCCGTAAGCGGAGCGTTCGCGCGCTCCATCGCGGTCATGAACGCGCGATGGGGGTCTCCTGCAAGGCCGTTGTGAAGATAGAGGACGGGAGCGCGGAGTTGTTCCGCGAGTGCCGCCGGGCGGGTTGCGGCTAGGTGCGACTTGTCGCCAAAGATCTCGAGCGCATCGTCGAAGTAGCTGGTGGAAAGGTACGTTCCGGAAGGCGTCAGCCAGTCGCGCAGGGACAGCACGGGCTGACTCACAGCAACGCATGCGATCGACTCCGTGCGGGCGCCAAGCTGTAGCGCCGTGCGACCGCCGTAACCCCGGCCGATGGCGCAGATGCGTTTGCCGTCAATCCGCTCGGAACGCGCCAACGCCTGGACCCCGGCGTTGAGATCCTCAACGTCGACGGTTCCCGCCTGACCGTGGCCGGCGGCAAACAGGCCGTGGCCCAGCCCGGGGGTACCCCGCGTATTGGCCTGAAAGACCGCGTATCCACGGGACGCAAACAGCTGCACATCAGCCTCGTACCTGACCCACTGCGCGTTGTAGGGGTCCGGATTCGGGTAAACGACAAGCGGTAGATTGGTATCAGGTGCACCCTGGGAAACCGTCAGGAAGCCGGTGAGCGTTCGCTTGCCGCTCTTGAACTCGATGCGGTCGACGCGCGTCGCATTGCCCGCGAGTTCCGGGTTCAGGCTGCCCAGGCGGGTGACTTTGTTGCGTTCATTGTCGAATAGGATGAACTGTCCGGGATCGCTGGGCTCGGTCGTCTTGAACACGTAGTAGCGGCGTGTCTCGGAGCCATCCACGAAGATGTTCTCACCGTTGGGAAACCGCTGATCGACCTCCGCCTGCGCAAACTGCAATGGCTCGGCGAAGAACTCGTGCTGTCGGCGATGGGTCAGATACGAGAACCCCACAACTTCGCCGGTGAACGGCAGATCAATCGTCTCCAGGATGTCGATGCCGTCCATTCTGATCGTGGCTTCCCGGTAGTCCGGGTCAAGCAGGTCGTACTCGAACAATTGGTGATATTCAGCGCCCTCCTCACGCTCCCGCAACAGGAACGTCGTCTTGCCCGACAGCGAGCGCATTGCGGAGATGAAGTCCGCGCCGCGGCTGTCGCCGCGCATCTTGTGAATGCTCTCCCAGTCGTCGACTCTACCGGTCAGGCGCAGCAGTTCGATCTGCCTGCGGGTGACATCAAGGCGAAGGATGTCGCCATTGGCCGGGTCGAGCAGGTACGTGAGCGTGGCCTTTTTGCCCGTCGCGAGCAGTTCACTCGAAGCGTCGCGCAGATCAACCTTGTGGAGGTCGGTGTGCGACGACTTGCGCTGCCAGTTGTGTACGAGCAGATGGTGTTCCGAGTCGGCGACGCGGGAGACGATCGGCTGCACAGCGTCCACCTGGGTGAGGATCGGGACGGGCCTGCCAGTCGGCACTTTCAGCGCGTAGAGCGACTGCCGGGTGGTGAATGGGCTGCCGAGATTGATCATCCCGTTCGGGACCTGGTTGATCGTCGTCTGTGACGACCAGATGCCGAGATGGCTGGACGTCAGCCACGTGAGCCGCCCCACCTGCGAGGGGACGTTGAAGCGCGACTCCGGCTGGACCCCCTCGTCCGAGAGTGTGTAGGTGCTGACCTCGGTTCGGCCTTCGATGCGGGTCAGCGCTGCGAGCCTGCTCCCGTCCGGTGCGATCCCCATCGAAAGCACGAGCGGCGGCGCGTAGAAGGTGGCCACGGGAAGCTCGTCGCTTGCATGCGCGACCGTCAACAGCAGCAGGCCGACGATGAGGACGCCGTGGCGCATCAGATGCTCCGTTCCCTCCGCTCGCGCGCACCCCCGGCCCGGAGGAACAGGGGGCCCGCACAGCAGACCGCCATCAGTCCGGCGAGGATCAGAAACGCGAGTTGATAGCTGCCAGTCTGATCGTAGATGTAGCCGGCCAACGGCGAGGCAGAGATCACGAGCGGAAGCTGGACGATGCGCAGGATGCCGTTTGCAGTCGCGAATCTTGTGTTACCCACCGCGACCGACAGCGCAAAGGTGCGCAGCGGGCTCATGCCGGAGTAGCCGAAGCCGTAGGTGCTGCCGGCAATGACGGACATCACGAATGTATCGGCGTGGGCGAACATCACGAGCGCAACCCCCTGCGTGACCAGCGCAATCCAGGTGGTGACCCGCGCACCGACGGCGTCGGAGAGCCAGCCGACGACTGGCTTGCCGAGTGCGGCAAAGAGAGCGGTCGCCGAGAGGACGTACGCGGCGTTTGTGGCTTCGAGACCCACGTCCTTCAGGTGGCCGAAGAGATGCAGCATGACGGCTGAGTAGACGCATCCCATGGCGCCGAAGATCAGGCCTGTTGCCCAAAAGGCCGGCAACCTGAAGAACTCCTGCCAACGCCAAGTGCGGGTCTCGACAGCGTCATCCGTGACGGGTGTCTCCTGCTTCTCGACGTAGCGTTTGCCGTCGCGCACCTCGCCAATGTCTTCCGGCCGGTTGATCATGAAAAACCAGACGAGTGGTACGAGCACCGCCACGACCATTCCGGCGAAAACGACGTACGCCAGCCGCCAGCCGATTTCGTCGACGAGCATCGTCACGAGGGGCGGCATGACCACACCCGCGAGGGATGCACCCATCACACCGAGGGCGATCGCGCGTCCCCGCCAGTGATCGAACCAGCTGATGATGGTCTTGTGCCATGACAGGTTGCCCATGCAGGTCATGCCGAACCCCATGCCGACGCCAACGACGAGGTAGAACTGCCAGAGGTTCTGGGTCGCGGCGAGGCCAATGTAGGACGCCGTGACGATTCCGACGCCGACGAGGATGACCGTCCGCGGTGAATAACGATCGAGGATATGGCCGAGAAACGGCGCGACGACCGCTCCGGTAATGGCGGCGGCCGAAAACCCCATCGCAATCTTGAAACGGCTGCCGTCAGCCAGCTCCTCGGCAAGCGACGGAAGGAAGACGCCGCGGGAATAGGAGTAGAAGCCGGTTCCGAGGAACGTCAGGATCGCCCCGACACCGACGATTACCCAGCCGTAGAAGACCCGCGGGGTTGCTGCCCGGCTGTCTGGGTCGTCGGCGCGCGTCGTGTTGCTGCGGGGCTGCATGGGACGGCGAGCATACCATCGCCCCCCCATGCTCTGGCCGTGCCGGGCGTGAGAGTGGTCTTCAGCGGCCCCGCCAGACGGGTGTACGCTTCTCCAGGAAGGACGCAACCCCCTCTTTTGCATCCTCCGAGGTGCTGGTCGTTTCCAGTGCCTCGGTCTTCATGCGTCCGAACTCGTCAAACGGAAGCTCGAGCCCGCTGTAGGCGAGTTCCTTGGCGGCTTTGATCGCCATGGGTGCGCCCGCCGTCATGCGTTGCGCGAATGTGTGCGCGGTTGGGAGCAGTTGGTCGTCCGGCACGACCTGCGTCACGAGTCCGATCCGTTCGGCCTCGGCGGCGTCGATGATATCCCCTGAGTACATCAGTTCCAGCGCCTTGGGTAGCCCAACGATGTGTGGCAGCAGATACGGGCCAGCGCCAGTATCGGGTGAGATCGCGCGGAGCGGGAATACCCAGCCGAACCGGGCTTTCTTCGATGCAATCCTGAAGTCGCACTGGGCGGTCCACTCGACGCCCATTCCGACGGCCGCGCCGTTGACCGCGGCAATTGTGGGTTTTGGGATACGTGTCAGTTGCCACATGGCGGGCAGGGGGGATGGCGGCAGTTCGACGGGCTTCACCCGCTGGGCCCTCTCGCGCTGCGCTTCGGCATGGTTGCGCGCGATTCCGGAACTGACGTCCGTGCCTGCGCAGAACGCGCGGCCCATACCGGTCAGGATGACCGCGCGGATGGTGTCGTCGACGATCGTCTGATTCACGCAGTTCTGAAAGTCAGCGAGCATCTCGTCGGTCACCGAGTTCATGGCCTCGGGTCGGTTGATCGTAATGGTCGCGATGCCTTCGTTGATGTCGAAGAGGATTTTATCGTCTGACATGGGCCTGCCTTGGCGCGGTTGCTTGATTGCGCAAACATAACGCGGTCGGCGCGGACCTGCAGCGCCCTGTGGTAGCAAGGAGTACTGGGATGAGGCGTTTGATCCGGTTGTTCCTGGCGGGTTGGCTCGTATCTAGCGCCGCTTTCGCGTCGGCGGGCGAACTGTTCACTTCGCCCGAGCCGTTGGCTGTTCGGATTCGCGGCAGCCTGAGCGCGCTCGCCCGGGATACCGGCGAAGCCCGGCGTTGGCATGCATCGCAACTCACGCACGAGGGTATGGACTACCGGATTCGGCTGCGCGCACGAGGGAATTTCCGTCGCGCGACCTGCCGCTTTCCACCGTTGATGCTGGATTTCCGCGATACGAAGAAGGGCGTCCTCGAAGGCACTTTGTTCGACGGCCAGAATCGGCTGAAGTTGGTCAACCAATGCGAACGCCCGGTTCGCAGCGCGACTGACCTGCGCGAGGAGTACCTGGCCTATCGGATTTTCAACTCGCTGACCGACGCGTGCTTTCGCGTCCGGCTGCTTGCCGTCACGTGGGATGACTCCGAAGACCTCGGCAAAGCCGGCGTGCGGAGAACGCCCCCCGCGTTTCTGATCGAGTCGAGCGGAGAACTTGCGCGGCGCCTCGGTGCGGCGGGGCAACTCGACCGCATGCGCGGTTGGCGCACGGCTCGAACCCGCACACGCCAATCTCGTTGCCGTTTTTCAGTATTTCATCGGCAACACGGACTATTCGCTTCAGGGCCGCATCCGCGGGCGCGAGTGCTGCCACAACGCCAAGGTCTTCGACGTTGGTGGGGAGCTGCTGAGTGTTCCTTACGACTTTGACTATTCGGGACTGGTGAATGCTGATTACGCGGGTGCCAATCCGATCGTCAATCTGACGAATGTCAGGCAGCGAAGCTATCTTGGTTCGTGCATCGAGCGCGCCATCCTGGAATCGTCAGTCAGTCGGTTGGCTCCACTGCAGTCCGAACTTGCCACATTGGCGGAGGAGTCCGGGCTTGGTGGAGGTCAGGTGCGCCGCGTGTTGCGGTACCTCGAGGGGCCGCTCGCGCAATCGCCGGAACGCCTCGTCGCGCGCCTGGAACGCGCCTGCCGGAAGTAGCCTGGTCTCAGACTTCCGGGATCTCCGCGTCGCGTGCGCCGCTGTGCGCCCCCAGGGCAGCGTAGTGGTACTGCAGCGCGCGGCGCCGGCTGTCCGTCTGATTCGGCGGCGTGCCGTGACAGAGTTCGCCGTGAAAGAGCAGCGCGTCACCCGCGCGCAGTGGTACGGGCAGGACCGCCGCAGAGCCATACTCGGGCGGAGTGGCCAGGCCATAGAGATCACCCTCGCCAGTGTGCGGCAGGATGCCCGAACGGTGACTGCCGGGCACAACGTGCATACACCCGTTGTCGACGTTGGTGTCGTCGCAGGCAACCCAGAAGCCGATCACATCGTTGGGTACGAGCCGAAAATAGGCGTTGTCCTGGTGCCAGACCTTCTCGCCGCTGACGACCGGCGGCTTCATCAGGAGCATGCTTTGCATGAGCATGACGGGACCGCCAAGCACCCGACGCGCCCAGCCGGCCATTGCGTCATGCCGGGCAAGCTCGCGGAAAAAGGGATCGTGCATGGCCATCCGGAACAACTTGCGCACGCCAAGCTCGCGCGTCGCGACGGTCGCGGTGCCGTCGAGCACGGACGGCTCCATCTGGATCATTGCTTCGCTGGATTCCGTGCCGGCATCGACGATGCGTCCAATGGCGGTACGGACCGCTTCGACTTCTTCAGCGTCGAACAAACCACGGACCACGGCAAAGCCGTGTTCGGCGTAGTGATCGAGCGTGTGGGTGGCGAGGTCCGTCATGGGATGTACTATCCTCGCTCGGATTTCGGGAAGCAACGTGGGGTCAGCATGGCCGGACCGCTGGCGGGGATTCGGGTCATCGAATTCTCACAGGTCATCGCCGCGCCGTTCGCGGGTCAGTTCCTCGCGGAACTTGGTGCGGATGTACTCAAGATCGAGCCACCCGGTGGCGACAGTTGGCGGCTGCAGCAGAGCTTTGCGCCGGGAGAGTCCCGGTCGTTCCAGACGCTCAATCGCGGCAAACGCGACATGATTCTGTCGTTGGACAAGCCTGAGGCGCGGGCAATTGCGCAGCGTCTGGTCGAAGACGCCGACGTGGTGATCATCAACTATCGCCCCGATGTGCCCGTGAAGATGGGCATCGACTACGAGCCCCTGTCGGCGATCAACCCCAATCTCGTGTACGCGGATCTTACCGCGTTCGGCCGCAAAGGACCCTGGGCGATGCGGCCCGGGTACGACGGTGTGGTGCAGGCCGTGACCGGGCTGATGGCGGGCGAGGCCAAGCTGCGGGAAGACGGCGCGCCCGGCACGATCGCCAGCACCGCAATTGCCGATTTCGGAAGCGGCATGATCGTCGCTGACGCGATCATCGCAGGGCTGGTGCACAGGGAGCGGACGGGCGAAGGCCAGCTGATCGAGTGTTCGCTCTTTGCCACCGCACTGAATCTGCAGGGTGAAGTGGTCATGGAACACGCGAGCGCTGATGTCCGGCGCAACGAAGGGCGTGAGGTTCGCCGCGCGGGTCAGTCTCGCGGGGATTCGTTCGAACGGCTGACCGCGGCGCGTCGGAGGGCCATGCCACATCTTGGCGCCCCCGAATCGCGCTGCTGGCTGACGGCGGACGGCGCAGTTGCCATCTCCGCCGAACGTCCGGATCAGATTGCCCGATTGCGCGAGATGGTCATTGAGGCCTGGGGCAAGGATGGCCAGATCGAGACGGAGAAGATGCGGCGTCTGATGGAGACGCGGACAACCGCCGAGTGGCTGGCACTGTGTGCCGATGCGGATGTACCGGCGGCGCGGGTGAACTTCCCCGTTGAACTGATGGATGAAGCGCAGGTCACTGACAACGAACTGATGGTCGAGCTGGAGCATGAAACGACAGGCGCGCAGACTGTGGCGCGCCCGCCGCTCGATTTCTCCGCAACGCCGCTCGACGGGTTGCGGGCCTCGCCACCCCTTGGACGGGACACGGACGCCGTGCTCGCGGAGCTGGGATACAGCGCGGAGAAGATTGCCGCGCTGCGCGAAGAGGGAGGTGTCATCTCGTGACCGGACCCTATGCAGGTCTCCGGGTAGTGGAACTTGGAGAAGGTGTGGCGCTCGCCTACTGCGGGCAGCAGCTTGCCGATCGGGGCGCGGAGGTTTTCAAGCTCGAGCCGCCCGGAGGGGATGGACTGCGGCACGTTCGCGCGCACGGCGCTGGCGCATCGAAACTCTTCCAGTGGCTGGGGCGGGGCAAACGATCGGTAGAAGTCGATGTCGGCACGATTGCGGGGGCAGAGATTCTGCACACGTTGCTGGCAGGGGCTGATGTGCTGATTGCGAACCTGCCTTCGGCACGGCGCCGGGCGCTTGGGCTGGGCAACAGCGAGATCAGCGCGAGATATCCGAAACTTGTCGCGGTGTTCGAGTCCGCGTTCGGCGCTGCCGGTCGAATGGCTGGCCGGCCAGGCAACGAACTGGTTGTGCAGGCCATGAGTGGAATGCTCGCCGCGGAAGGCAAACGACTTGCTGACGGAGCGCCTGAGGCCATCCAGTCGTGCTCCATTACCCAGATTCCGGCGGGTGTCGTGCTGACGATGGGCGTGTCCGCCGGGCTCTACCATCGTGAGCGCTCGGGCGAGGGCCAGGTGGTGCACAGCAATGACCTTGGCGTGGCGCTCATGCTCCAGGGCGGGAGAGTGGGGCTGAACGCGCCTGACGTCGAGACGCGTGCGGCGACGATGGAACGCGTGACGAAACAGCGCGCGACCGGCGCCGGGCACCCGGCTATGGCGGATGCGTTCGTGCCGCCAAAACACCCGGTCGCGAGCGCGGGGACCGCCTACTACCGGGCGTTCGTGACGCAGAATGGCGCGGTCTTCCTCGGTGCGCTGTCGCGACCGCTCCGGGACAAGGTGCGGGCGGCGCTGGGGATCGAGTTCCGTCTGCGCGATGAGCCTGATTTCGATCCGGAGGATCCGGAGTTTCAGGCGAAGGCCCGTGCGTTCGAGGCTGGAGTCATCGCCGACATGCGGACCAGGACAACCGAAGAGTGGCTCGATGTGCTCGAAGCGCACGGCGTGCCGTGCGGTGAGGTGACTTTCCCGGAGGACCTGTCGGGGAACGAGCAGGCGCTGGCCAACGACTACCTGATCGACGTTCAGCACCGCGAGGACGGACCGCAACTGCAGGTCGCGCCTCCGGTGCGGTTTGGCCGCGTGACCGAACATCGCAGGGATCCGGCGCCGGCACTTGGCGCGGATACAGAGGCAGTTCTGGACGAACTCGGGGTGGCACCAGCGCAAGAACCGAACGGCACGCCCTGATGTCACAGTCGAAAGGGTTCCGGAGCAGGATGCGGGCGTGGACCCTGCCCGCTCTCTGGTGCTCCCGCCCGGCGAGACGCGCCGGGCGGGCCCGAGGCGGTGATTCTCGCGATCAAATGGTGAGGTTGCCGATCGCTTCAGATGGTTGTGATCGTAAATGGCTGATTTTATGATCATTTGTCTTTCTGGTATCTGAATTGCACTGCAGCATGTGGGTTGAAAGCCCGGGATCGGGCCCCATCTGCCAACACAGTCCCCCGGAGTAGGAACGATGGACGATGAGCTGAAAGACAATGTGAAGTCACCTTCGACATGGCGCCGCGGGCTCTTCATGGTGCTGTTCTTTGTCTTCTATGGGTTTGGTGAGGCGCTGCTCTTTCTGATTGTCGTGTTTCAGTTCCTCCACTCGCTCATCGCGGGGGATCGGAATGAAGCGCTGCTCGAGTTCAGTGAGAACCTCTGCGCCTATCTCTACGAGATCATGTTGTACGTGTCGTACAACTCGGAGGAGCGGCCGTTCCCATTCGCGCCGTGGCCGAGCGAGGAGGAGTACGCGCAGGCACCGCTCTTCGAGGACCGCCAGGATGATGAGTTGGACATCGAGTCCGACACGGCCGAGAGCGTACGCGCCGACAGCGCGCCTGAGCTCGAAGTGGTGCGTGATGTGCCCGTGGCGGCGACGCCGCCGACCCCACCTGAAGGGCCCGGGAACCCGGCCGCAGCGGCAGAACCTGCTGCCGCTGGCGCGCCCTCGGTGGAGCCTTCAGCGGGTAGAGAGCCTTCAGCGGATAGAGAGCCCCAGGCACCATCCGGCGCCGACGGGCGCCAGATCACCTGAACCGACGCCGCCTCGTGTTTGAAGAGTGATGCGATAGCGTCAAGCATCAATTCTCCGGGGTTAGCAATGCGAACCACGCTTGATATCGACGAAGACGTGCTGCTTGCCGTCAAGGCGCTGGCCAAGAGGGAGTCGGTCTCCGCGGGCAAAGCTGCGTCCAACCTCATTCGACTGGCCCTGACGAGCCGTCATCAGCATGTCGCGAAATCCAGACCCCGTCACGGGTTCCGTCCGATCCCCAGACACGACCAGGGTGTTGTGACCAACGAACTGATCGATGCACTCAGGTGCGGAGCCGCAGCCGAAACGATCAGCGTGATCTGACGCTCCGCAGGAACGGATCGCCATCCGCTGGTCGACATCGCTTCGTGCGTGGCGGACCGTTTCAGAGTGCCCGCTGCCAGCCGAGCGTCCAAACCCGATCCACCTGCAATTGCGGCCCGTCGAGGTCCTGTCGTACCGGGGCCGAGACCTCCAGGGACAGACGATGCCCGCTTTCCAGCGTCAGGTTTGCGCCAAGGCTGACTTCCAGTCGGTTGCCTGCCCGCCGATCGGGGTCGACGGTGGTCACAATCCGATTCGCAAGGGCCATCGCGTACCTTGGGTCCGCTCCGTCGTAGTTCCCCAGGACCGTCCACGTACCGCGGAGTGACACCGACAGGCGCTCCGACAGCCGCCGTGCGTACCACGCGGTGGCGCCGAGTTCGTGTCCTTTTGTGTAGCCTTCATCGTTCTCGCCCAGGCGGAAG
>MDTE01038026.1_pt1 | contig 10993 bp, 14 predicted proteins | sample 811231 | NCBI WGS metagenome assembly MDTE01 (sample SAMN05326651, study PRJNA326480) | marine metagenome | isolation source: seawater | place: Indian Ocean: Red Sea | collected 2010 | reverse complement strand
GGGCGGGGGAGTGGGCCGGTGACGCAAGCCTTCGACGGATGCGAAGGCGGACCAAGCTAAAGACTCCCGCGTGACCGATCCCCGACGCTTGCGGCAACCGTGGGCCTCGCCTAACCCGCCCTGATGGTTTCTATCGCTACCTGGAATATCAATTCCGTCCGCCTGCGCATGCCGATCGTCGAACGCTTCATCAAGGAGCAGTCGCCCGACGTGCTGTGCCTGCAGGAGATCAAGTGCCAGGAGCACCAGTTTCCCTACGAAGCGTTTCGCTCGCTGGGTTACGAACATTTCGCCGTGCACGGGCAGAAGGGCTATCACGGCGTCGCGACGGTCGCGAAAACACCGTTGAAGGAATTCTCGCGCCATGACTGGCAGGACAATGGCGAGGCACGCCATGTCGGCGTCGAGCTGACCGAGCACCAAGGGATGATCGTCGAGAATGTTTATGTGCCCGCCGGCGGCGACGAGCCCGATCGCGAGGTCAATCTCAAATTTGGGCAGAAGCTCGACTTCCTCGAGCGCATGACCCGCTGGGCCGATGCGATCGACCGCCCCACGCTGATCGTCGGCGATTTCAACATCGCTCCGCTCGAAAGCGACGTGTGGAACCACAAGCAATTGCTCAAGGTCGTCAGCCATACGCCAATCGAGGTCGAGAGCCTCCAACGCTTCATGGATGCGCATGGCTGGGCCGATATCGGGCGCGAGCACATCAAGGCACCGGAGCGCTATTATAGCTGGTGGAGCTATCGCGCGAAGGATTGGAAAGCCAACGATCGCGGGCGCCGGCTCGACCATATGTGGGCGAGCGAGGACCTGGCGAAGCAGGCGCAGCGCCATTCGGTCCATGAATATGCACGCGACTGGGAAAAGCCATCGGACCATGTGCCCCTGGTGACGGAGTTCGCGCTCTGAGCGAGGTCGCCTCCCCTCCAAGCCCCTCCCGCCGCGCCGCGCAAGCAGTCGATGCGCTGCGTCATGGGTGGCCGCTCGCCATTGAAGGCGCGCCGCTGTTGCAACCGGTCGAGACGGCGTTCGGAGAGGTGTCGGGAGAGGCGATGCTCATTTCCGCCACGCGAGCGGCAACACTCAAGCTTATCAACCAGATCGAGGCCGCCGCGCCGCGCCAGCCGGTACTGATGCGTGCCGCCGACCCCTTCGACCTGTCTGCGGCCCTCGCCGTGGCCGACCCCGCGCTCGACATGGCCAACCCGCTCAAGGGGCCGTTCAAGGCATTGCATCTCGACTGGGAGGACCAGGCGCGTGCCGCGCTCGAACTGGCGCGGATGGCCGGCGTGTTGCCCGCATTTCTCGTCGACCCACAAGGAGCGGCGGAAGCCGTTCCCCTCAGCGCGACCGACGTCGCTGCCTTTGCCGATGCCCGGCGCCTGCAGATCGCCTCACGCGCGCGGCTGCCGGTGGCGGCGGCCGAGGATGCGCGGATCGTTGCCTTCCGTAGCCCCGACGACACGCGCGAACATGTCGCGCTGATCATCGGTGAACAGACCGCCGACCGCGCGCCGCTGGTGCGCCTGCATTCCGAATGCCTTACCGGCGACATCCTCGGCAGCCTCAAATGCGATTGCGGGCCGCAGCTCGACGCTGCGCTGCATGCGATGTCGCACGAAGCGGAGAAGGGCGGCTGGGGCGTGCTGCTCTACATGCGGCAGGAAGGGCGCGGCATCGGCCTCGTCAACAAATTACGCGCCTATCGCCTGCAGGATCAGGGGTTCGACACGGTGGATGCCAACACACGCCTGGGCCTGCCCGATGAGGCACGCGATTTCCCCACCGCCGCACGGATGCTGGAGCTGCTCGGGGTAAAGGCTATCCGGCTGATGACCAACAATCCCGCGAAGGTAGAGGCGCTGGAAGCCGAGGGGGTGACAATCCGCGAGCGCGTGCCCCATGCCCTGCCGGACAATCCGCACAACACCCGCTACCTGGCCACCAAGCGTGACCGATCGGGGCACCTGCTGTGACGGCCATCGCGATCCGTCCCGAGGAACCGCGCGACCATGCGGCGATCGGCGTGGTCACGCAGGCGGCTTTCGCGGATGCACCGCATAGCGACGGCAGCGAAGTGCGTATCATCGAACGGCTGAGAGCAGATGGCGATCTCGCGCTTTCGCTTGTCGCCGAGGACTGCGATCGTATCGTCGGGCATGTAGCCATTTCGCCAGTGGAGATATCCGATGGCTCCGTCGGCTGGTATGGGCTCGGCCCGATTGCCGTTCTGCCATCACTGCAACGCCAGAAAATCGGTTCGCGGTTGATGCAACGCGCGATCGCCGACATGCGGATGCAGGGCGCGCGGGGCCTCGTACTGCTGGGCGATCCCGCCTATTACGCGCGCTTCGGTTTCGAACACGATCCCGCCCTGCGATATCCCGGGCCTCCCCCCGAATACTTCCAGCGGCTTGTGGTGGCTGGCGATGCACCGAGCGGGGATGTGCGCTACGCGCCCGCCTTCGGCTGAACTTCCCCTCAGCACCTGCGCCCGATTGCCTGCCCCATGCGCACGGCCGCGCCCGCCTTCAGCCGCGCGTCCCATTCGACCTTGCCCGGTTCGAACAGCAACACCACGGTCGATCCGAGAATGAAGCGCCCCATCTCGTCGCCCGCCGCGAAGGTATGTTCATCGCCGAACTCCTCGCGCACCCGTTTTGCGGCGTGCGTTTCGACAAGTCCAGACCATACGGTCTCGATCCCCGCCACGATCATCGCCCCCACCATGACGCTGGCGAAAAGCCCGTCCGGCCCTGCGAACAGGCAGGCGAGTCGCTCGTTGCGGGCGAAGAGACCATCTACATTCTCGGCCGTCACCTGATTCACCGAAAACAGCTCGCCCGGGACGTATGTCGCGGATTTCAGCGTTCCGGCTGCGGGCATGTGCACGCGGTGGTAATCGCGTGGGCTCAGATAGATGGTGGCGAATTGGCCGCCGTCGAACCGTGCCGCCGCCTGCTTGTCGCCGCCAAGAAGCTGCGCAGCAGTGAAGTGACGGCCCTTGGCCTGGAAGATGCGCCCTTCCTCGATCCGCCCGATCTGGCTGACCGCGCCGTCGGCTGGGCTCAGGATATATTGGCTTGCGTCGGCCAGCGGACGAGCGCCCGGCTTGAGTTCGCGCGTGAAGAAATCGTTGAAACTTGTGAACTCGCCCACACCGCGCGCGGCCTCGCTCATGTCGACATCATAGGCGGCGATGAAGCGGCGGATCAGTCGGTCGCGCAGCCATGGAACTTCGCTCGAGGCGAATTTGCCCGCCATGCGCGAAACCGCATGGTGAGGCAGGAGATGCTGGAGCCAGATGAAAGGGGATGTCATGCCCGATGCGTGGACGCCATCGCGCGTCAGCGCAACTGGCTGTCCTTGCTTCCGCGACGATTGATGGCGGAATGGCGCACCGCGCCGTCGCGTGCGGACTGGCATTCGACACAGGTCCGCACGCCGGGTAGCGCCACACGGCGTTTTTCCGGGATGGGCTCTCCGCATTCGTCGCAATATTCGGCGCTTTCGCCACGTGGAAGGCGCGAACGCGCCGCGCTGACCGAGTCATTCACCGAATCGTCGATCTGATCCTGAACTGCCCCGTCGCGGGCCCAACCGCCTGCCATTGCCTGCTCCTTCGCCCGATAAACGGGTGAGGGACGGCATGTTTCCTCAGCGTAGCTCCAGCCGCCGGATGCCGGGGCCGAGCATATTATTTTGCATTACTAGCGCATCGCCGGTCCAGTCGGCCACGAAGGCCGGGCTGCGTGAAAGGCCGGGAACCAGACGTGCCTCATTATCCGCGATCACCAAACCGTCGGAACTGTAGTTGGCACCCTCGGCACCGATGGCGATCATCGTCGACCAGTTTTCCTTATCGCGACCCTGAACGAACCAGTTCCCGCGAATACTGCCCGTGCCGCCATTTGGCAGATCGATCAGATAATTGGTGCCACGGCCATTGGCATCGTCGAAGCTCGAATCCTCTACCACATTGTGCGCGGCGCGCGACTTGAGATAATGCCCGCCCGTGCCCTGCTCGAACCGGCTACGGGTCACCACAACGCGGCCGTAATCGCCGGCGTAGATCGAATGCGCGCAACCGCCCGAATATTCGCAAGTGCCCAGACGCGTGAATGTGGACTTGTCGACCACCAGCTCGCTGTTCTCGCCATTGGTCGTCAGAATGCCCTGCTGGCTGTCGCGGAACCAGCTTTGCGATACGCGCAAGGGACCTTTCTCGAGACGGATGCCCGCGCCGTTGCCGTCCTCGACGGCGAGATCGGCGAAAACGATTCCGTCGACGCTGGCACCTCGTCCGCGCAGGACCAGCGCAGCCTTGCCTTCGCAGGCCATGCCGCCCAACAGCGCGCTACCCGGCTGTGCAGCGCGAAAATGCACAACGCCTTCGCGCTGCACCGCGCATTCGCGCCAGTTGCCCGAGGCGATGACCACAGTTCCCTCGCCGCTGCCGATGGCATCGACCGCGGCTTGCAGCGACGCATAGCCGCGGCCCGTTTCGGCAACGGTGAAGCTGGCCGTCGATGGGCCTTGCGCCAGCACGGCGGCGAGCGGGATCGCGCTTATCGCCACAGCCGCGACGGCGGCCAAGAGCCAGCGTGGCATGCGCGAGGCGGAAGAGGCGTAGGGTGAAACCATAGTCATTGCCTAGACCCTTATGGTTAACAATCGGATAAGCTTGGTCCTGTGGCCAACCCCGTCAATCGTCGTCACCCCAGCGCCAACGCCAGCCGCCGCGTGTCTTGAGGGCGGAGATATTGAGCAGCACTGCAGTCACGGGAACGATGAGGATCAGGAAGACGGTAAGCCACACATCCTCTTCCCACGACGCAAAGAGGACGCCGAGAACGATCAGAAGCACGTAGCCGATAATCAGAACCCAGCCTTGCCACGACACCGGCATGCCCGCTCCGTAACCGTACCGTTTGGGTTCGAACCAGACGTCGTTCTTCCTCTCGCTCATCGGATCGCTTTCCTGAAATCGGTAATAAATGCAGCGATACCATCGACAAGCGCTGGCGACACCGCAAGCGATGGATCGGCATAGCTGGCTCGATTGGCAGCAACGTCACCGCCGGCTATATCTTTCAACACGTGATTCATGGCGGGAATTGCCAGATACTCGGCGCCGGGGGCTGCGGCGACCAGGGCCTTGGCATCCTCTGCCCCGACTTGAAGATCGGTGCCGCCCTGGACGATGAGCATCGGAAGCTCGACCATATTGGCCATAGCTGCCGGGTCCTGTGCCATAAGATCAATAAGGAACCCCTGCACCGCCGGAGCGAACAGCCCCTGCACTGCGGGATGGAATTTCCCGACGTCGACCCGCTCGCCCGCTTCGAGCGCGGTGATGGCGGTTTCCGCCTCATCTAGGATCGGCGCGTTGGCAGGATTGGCGCTCAATTGCTCGCGCAAGATGGTGCCTAACGGCCGCCCAGGCGTTGCCACCAGTATAAGGCCGCACAGATGTTCAATCCGCTTGGCTGCGGCAAGCGCCACCAGGCCGCCCTCGCTGTGGCCCAAAAGCCATATGCAGTCGGCCCCGCTGGCGGCGCGGGCCGCGTCCACCCAGCTTGCGGTATCGGCGACATAGTCGGACACCGTGACCGCATTGGCATCGGTAACTGCCGCCTTGCTGGCAAACATGCCCCGCTTGTCGATACGGACCGTGCCGATGCCGCGCCCGGCCAACGCTTCTGCGAGCAGGCGGTAGGGGGCGGCGGTGACGCCCATCGGGTTGTTGCCATCGCGATCGGTGGGGCCTGATCCGGGAAGGATGAGGACCACAGGCCGCCCCTCGGCAGGTGCAATCAGCGTGCCCGCGAGATCGCCTCGCGGTCCCTCGGCGGCCAGGGGAACCGGTTCAGGGACAGCCATGAGCGGTGCGGCTGTCACAAGGCCGGCTGCGGCGAGTAGTATGGAAAAGCGCATGTCACGGTTCCTTCCTGGGTCGGCCGCGTGCGGGCGGTTTCGATATGGGTACGGTAATCCCGCGTTGGTTCAGCGCCTCGCGCAACAACATCTCGATCTGCGCATTGGCGCTGCGCAATTCGGCCGCGGCCAAGCGCTCGATCGCGGCATGGACTGCCGGATCCAAACGCAGGGCAAAGGCCTTTTTCCGTGACATCTCGCGTCAATATCCCGTCGCGACCAGCGTCTAGTAGAGCGATCCGGCATTGATCACCGGATGCGCATCTTTCTCGCCGCACAGCACGACCATCAGGTTGGAAACCATTGCTGCGCGGCGCTCGTCGTCCAGTTCCACGATATTGTCCTGAGCGAGCTTGGTCAGCGCATCTTCCACCATGCCCACCGCGCCAAGAACGATTTTCGCGCGCGCCGCTATGATCGCATCGGCCTGCTGGCGTTTGAGCATGGCGCTGGCGATCTCGCTGGCATAGGCCAGATGCGTGAGGCCCGCTTCGTCGACCACGATACCCGCAACCTTGAGCCGGTCGTTGAGTTCTTCCAGCAATTCGCGATTGATGACATCCGCGCCCCCGCGCAGCGTGACCTCCTCGCCCTCGAAATCGTCGTAGGGATGGCGCGACCCGACGGTCCGCAGCCCCGCTTCTATCTGGATGTTCACGAACTCCTTGTAATCGTCGACATCGAAGCTCGCCTGGGCGGTATCGGCCACGCGCCAAACCACATTGCACGCAATCTCGATCGGATTGCCGCGCAGATCGTTGATCTTCACCCGTTCCGAATGAATATTGTGCGCGCGCACCGACAGCTTGGTGCGCATCATCCAGGGCCACACCCAGCGCAGCCCCTCGCGCCGTTCAGTCCCGCGATACTCGCCGAACAGCGTGATCACCGCAGCTTGGTTGGGCTGGATCATGAAAAAGCCAACGGAAAGAAAGCCGAGAACGAGAATCGGCGCCACCAGCAGACCAACGAACGCCAGTTTTTCACCCTTGGCCGCACCATCCGGCGGCAGATTGCCGGACAAATTCCACGCCACCAGCAGCAGCAGGGCAAGGATCAGCGCGAGCATGGGATACCCGCTGAAACTCGATCCGGTACGTTCCGTACTGGTCTTCATTCCCTTCACTTCGACCGACATGGACAATGCTCCTTCCGATATAATTATGATATCATATTTATATCGAGTGGCGGAACGTGTCAATGCTCCCGGATGGCACGCAGAAACTGCTCTCCATATGCTTCGAGTTTCTTGGCCCCAATGCCGGGCAGCCGGCCCAGTTGCGCCAGCGTTTCGGGGCGCGCGGAGGTCATCTCGCGCAGAGTGGAATCGTGGAAGACGACGTAGGGCGGGACCTGGGCTTTCTCGGCCACTTCCTTGCGCAAGGCCCGAAGCGCTTCGAACAGCGGATCACCGATCGGATTGGGTGTCGCATCGGCCCTTCGTCCGCGCGACCGCTTGGGGGGAACCACGATCTCCACCGTCCTCTCCCCCCTGAGAATCGCACGGGCCGAACCGCCCAATGCCAGCCCGCCATGTTCGGTCGCGACAAGATCGCCGCGCGCCTGCAAGGCCCGCGACAGCGGCTGGAGCAGGCGTGCCTCGTCGCCCTCGACGATGCCGAACACGCTCAGCCGGTCGTGCCCGCGTTGGCGCACGCGCTCGTCCTCGTTGCCGGTGAGCACCTTCTGCAAGTGCCCCATCCCAAAGTTCTGTCCGGTACGGTAGACGGCGGATAGCAGTTTGCGCGCGAGCTGCGTGACGTCGGTGACGCTCGCGGGCTCGAGGCAATTGTCGCAATTACCGCAGCGCGAAGGCGGGTCTTCGCCGAAATGCCTCAATAGCACCGCACGGCGGCATTCGACAGTCTCGACCAGTCCGGCAAGTGCATCGAGCCGCGCGCGCTCGGCATTGCGCCGAGCCTCGTCGACCTCGGCGAGCCGCTGACGCGCGGTGGCGAAATCGCCCGCGCCCCAGAACATGATCGCTTGGGCCGGGTCCCCATCGCGCCCGGCGCGGCCCGTTTCCTGGTAATATCCCTCGATCGACTTGGGCACGCCGACATGTGCCACGAAGCGCACGTCCGGTTTGTCGATACCCATGCCGAATGCGACCGTGGCAACGATCACAATATCTTCGGACGCGACGAAAGCGGCTTGGTTGGCCGCGCGAACCTCCGGATCCAGCCCCGCGTGATAAGGCAATACCGGCCTGCCGGTCGCGGTTGCAAGCTTTTCGGCAAGATCCTCCACCTTGCGCCGTGTTTGCGCATAAACGATCCCCGGACCCGGCTCGTTCGCCATCAGCTCGTTCAGCTGGCGCACCGGATTGTCGCGGTGACGGATCGCGTAGCGGATATTGGGCCGGTCGAATCGGGCCAGCACCAGCCCGGTATCTGCAATGCCCAGCTGCGCCATCACATCGGCGCGCGTCTGATTGTCCGCGGTCGCGGTCAGCGCCAGGCGCGGGACAATGGGGAAGGCGTCCATCAGCCCGCGCAGCATGCGGTAGTCGGGGCGAAAATCGTGCCCCCATTCGGACACGCAATGCGCCTCGTCGATGGCGAACAGGCACAGAGACGAGTTCGACAGGAACTCGCGAAAAGCTGGCTGGCTCGCGCGTTCGGGCGCGACATAGAGCAGGTCGAGCTCGCCAGCGCGGAAGGAATCCTGCGTTTCGCGCCAATCGGCATCGGCGCTGGTCAGCGTTGCCGCGCGAATGCCGTTGGCCCGTGCGCTTCTGAGCTGGTCGTGCATCAGGGCGATCAGCGGGCTTATCACCACGCAGGTCCCCTCCAGCATGACTGCAGGCAATTGGTAGGTGAGCGATTTGCCAGCCCCCGTCGGCATCACCGCCAGCGTCGATTCACCTGCCAGCACCCGAGCGACAACCTCTTCCTGACGCCCGCGAAAGGCATCGAAACCGAAAGTGTCCCTGAGGGCCTGAAGTACGCCTGCATTTCCGCTCATCCATGCCTGATGCCAGACAGCCGCGCCCGCGCAACCGCAGTCGGGCGATTTTCCCCTTGCCGAGTAGCCCGCGCTTACGCTTTACCCCGCAGCGTAAATCCAGCTTGGAGAAAAGCCCATGAAGTTCCGATTTGCCCTGACCGCTGCCGCCACCGTCGCGCTCGCCGCCTGCGGCAGCACCGAAGACGCGTCCACCGAAGCAGAAGCCGACACCGTTGAAATCGCCGCGGACGAAGCCCTGGCCGACATCGATGCACAGCCGGTCGAGGATCCCGCAGCCAATGTCGATGAGACTGCGCCGGGGCGCGAAGACATGTCGCCCAGCGAAGAGGCACAGATACAGGAAGCCGGCGACAACGCCGCCGACACGGCTGCCGCCGCGATGGACGCCATGTCCGAAGATACCGGCAACTGATCGATGGGCGGGCGGGTTTCGGCCCGCTCGCACCCTCGCGCCGCCGTAGCGTCCTTTGCGCGCGGCGCGAGAGCGCGTAGCTTTCACCGCATGACCCGACTCACGCCCTGTATCGTCGCGCTTTTCGCGCTGTCCGCCTGCTCCGGTTACCAGGAGGAAGAACCTGTCGAAGCCATTTCGCAAAGCGAAGCCAAAGCGCTCGACGATGCGGCCGAGATGATCGAGCAGCGTCGCCTGCCGGAAGACCTCCTGTCCGACGAAGAGGAGGAGGACGTCACCGTGCAAGGCAATATGCCGTCGGATGCCGCGCCACGCGAATCGGGTGGGCCGGAGCCGATGGAGCTTCCCCGATGAGCGAACTCGCCAACCCGGGGATGGATACCGAGACCTTCGACCAGTTTCTCGAACAGCTCGAACGCTATGTCCGCGAACGGCTGATCCCGGCGGAAAAGCAAGTCATCGCCGACGACAAGATCCCAGACGAGATCGTCGCCGAGATGAAGGAGATGGGACTGTTCGGCCTGACGGTGCCGGAGGATTTCGGCGGCGCGGGGCTGAACACAACGCAATATGCCAAGGTCGTGAAGGCAATGTCCTATGCGGCGCCCGCATACCGCTCGATCTTCTCGATTAATGTCGGGATGTTCAATTCGGCAATCAAGAATGGCGGGACCGACGCGCAGAAGGCCAAATGGTGGCCGCGGATCGCGGCAGGCGCGATCGCCTGTTTCGGCCTGACCGAGCCCGGTTCGGGAAGCGACAGCGCCGCCATGGCGACCACCGCCAGGCCCGATCCCGATGGCAATGGCTGGATCCTCAACGGAACCAAGCGCTACATCACCAACGCGCCGCATGCCGAGGTCGGCCTGATCATGGCGCGCACCGAAAAGGACGCGCTGCCCAAGAACGCGCATGTTTCCGCCTTCATCGTGCCGATGGATACACCGGGCGTGTCAACCGGCAGCCCCGATGAGAAGATGGGCCAGTCGGGCAGCCATATCTCCGACATCATGCTCGACGATGTGCATGTGCCGGGCGAAGCGCTGCTGGGCGGGGAAACCGGCAAGGGCTTTCGCTTCGCAATGATGAGCCTCGACAATGGCCGCATTTCGGTCGGCGCGGCCAGCACCGGCTATGCCCGCCGCGCGCTCGATTCTGCGATCAAATATGCGAACGAGCGCCAGGCCTTCGGCGAACCGATTGCCAATTTCCAGCTGATCCAGCAGATGCTCAGCGAAAGCTGGACCGAGATCTACGCCGCCGAGGCAATGATGGCCGATGTCACCGCGCGGGTGGACCGAGGCGAAAACACGGTCAAGCACGCCGCCGCTTTCAAGGTCTTCGCATCCGAAATGTGCGGCCGCGTAGTCGACCGCGTGGTGCAGATTTACGGCGGCGCGGGCTACCTTGCCGAATACGACGCCGAACGTTTCTTCCGCGATGCGCGGATTTATCGGATCTACGAAGGCACGACGCAGATCCTCCAGCTCCAGATCGCCAAGCACATGCTCCGTGAATATGCTGCGGGTGTGTGACGAGACGTAGGATGAGCCCTGTGACGAGTCTTTTTTGCGTGCGTGCCGGACATCCGTCCGGCCCTTGCTGTTCCATCCCGCGCCCCCTCCCGGCCATCCACGGCACGGTATCTTTTGGGTGGCCGGGAGGGGG
>MDTE01026240.1_pt1 | contig 10994 bp, 8 predicted proteins | sample 811231 | NCBI WGS metagenome assembly MDTE01 (sample SAMN05326651, study PRJNA326480) | marine metagenome | isolation source: seawater | place: Indian Ocean: Red Sea | collected 2010 | reverse complement strand
TCAATTTTATTTTGCAAGTAATCTGATTAAATTGCATTGGTGGCGAGCAGCCAGTTTGGCACTGGATAATTTTATTAATAGGCACCCTGATTCTAAGCACTTATCTCATGCCTTATATGACCGTGCTTCGGCTGACTATTTTTTTGAAGATTATAATTCCTGCTTAGGTCTAATCAGTAAGATCGAACAGACGAATAATGATCGTCATTTAGATCTCAGAATAAGGATGCTGAAAGGTTATGCATTGAAGGCGTCTGGCAGGCTGGCAGAGTCAGAGGGGGCATTTTTAATTGCTAAGAATAAAGCTGAGTTGCTTGGCTCCTCAGATGCCGCAGCTAGGGCCCTCATTAATTTAATTGATGTTTCGGCAGAACAGGGCCGTTGGAGGGATTCATCATCTTACTATTATACTTTTATGAATGGGTATAAGGATACTGATTATGCAATTTCTGCAGCTGCGGCGGGCATAAAAATGATGAAACAGCTGGAAAAGGAAGATGAGGTGATGGGACAATTCACTGAAATCCTTTCTAACATTTCTAATAATACCAATGCTAAGGATTTGAATGACGCTCTTTCAAAATATTCAACATCTGTGCAGGAAAGATATGGGACTCAGACTATACTGACACAGTTGGGTAATTTTTTGGGTCAGTGTGAAGGCCCGCCATTCGTTCGTGAGGCTTTGGTTTTAGCTCAACTTAAAGTATTGGAAAAATATGTTTCCGGAAATGAACAGGAAATTGAGGTTTATTATGGTGAGATAATTAAAGAATTTGATTTAGAGTACCTATCTTCTCCTGCGATTTTAAAGTTAGCATCATATTATTTTAATAATGATCAGGAATTGGCGAGTGAACTTTATCAGGAAGTCTTGGGCAGAGGCAATTCTAGGTATGTTTCTGAAGCGATATTTGGAATAGCTAAGATTCAATCTCTGTCAACTGATCAAAAAAAATTAAAGTCCTCAATTTTTGGTTTTCGGCAGGTCATTGAATTGTACGGTCACGTAATGTTTGGAGAGGACTCTTTATCCGAATTGGATAAATTGTTAGAGAATAATAAGGATCTATCCGATTCAGAGGAGATCTTAATGAGCCGTGCTGAATTAATGACATTAGTGGGTGAGCCCCGGAGAATAGCCAATAAGAAGATCTTACGAAATTAGTCCTTAGCGTTACTAATATTAATAAATTTACCGCAGTTTTTTGTAATTTGGGCGAATCTCTACAGTAATTATTCTCACTAGTTATTATTTCTTTACTCAACTAGTTGGATTATTGGTATATAGATGCTCTAATTCTAACGATGTCTGTGGCGGAAACTAGCTATAAGATAGGGAATGAAAGCCTCATTCAAGTGTTACCTAATGCGTCAAAGCGGTTATTGGGACTGTTAGAAAAACAAGGTAAGAGTGAGTATGGTGCTCTCAGAGTCGCTGTCGTGGGTGGGGGTTGTTCGGGGCTTCAATATAAAATGGATCTTGTGGATGGTCCGCTAGACCGAGATATCATGGTCACTTCAAATGAAGTTCGCGTGGTAATTGATCCGAAGAGTGCGCTCTTTGTCACAGGGTCTCAGCTTGACTGGAGTGATGATCTGCAAAGTGGAGGCTTTAAAGTTTCAAATCCTAATGCCGAAGTGACGTGCTCTTGTGGTGAGAGTTTTTCCGCGTAGTTGCAATGAGTTTTGGAGAGGATTGTTTTGCTCAGCTTGGTCAGGAGCGCATTTTATCTATCGATATAGATTCATTGCGGGAATTATTTCAGGTGAAAGCTAAAGAGGCCCATCCTGACAGTGGCGGCAATGGAACGAATTTTGACGCTTTAAATCATGCGCATTCTGTATTGAGTGATCCTTACAAGAGGGTAGAGCATTTATACGAATTGTTATTTGCTGATACTACTGATTCCTCAGGAAGTCTCTCACCTCTGATGATGGATCTTTTTGGGACCTTAGAGCCTGTAGTCTCTAGAGCAGATATTCTCATCAAACAGAAGGCCGGTGCAACGACAGGGATCAAACAGGCCCTCATAGCTAGAGAATCGATAGAAGTGCAAAGGACCCTAATCGAAGCTAATGGGATCATTAGAAAAAGAATACAGGAAATTGTTGATTCTTTTGGGGCAATAGATGAGAGCCTACGAAAGGACAAGGAATCAGTCAGAAAGATTATGCAAGTTGTAGCGAGCGATTTGGCCTTCTTAAAGAAATGGGAGCATGAAGTAACGATGAGGATGCGATCTTTAATATGATTTATTTTTTTGAATCAAAAGCATGAGTGAAAAAATTTTAGGAATTGATCTTGGGACCACTAATTCATTAGTTGGAGTGGTCGATTCGGGATTTCCTATATTGTTCGCCGATGAAGCGGGGTCACGCCTCACTCCTTCAGTGGTGCACTTTGCTGGGGGTGGAGAAATTTTGGTCGGAGAAAAGGCAAGGAGAATGAAAGTGAGGTCACCCCAACTTACGGTTTCCTCGGTAAAAAGGAAAATGGGAGAAGGTACGGAATTGATTGTCGGAGATGAAAAGTTGAGTCCCGAGGAAGTCTCCTCTCATATATTAATTCATCTAAAGAACATAGCCGAGGAGGCAAGTGGTGATGTGTTTGATAAGGCCGTCATCACGGTCCCTGCATATTTTAACGATGCACAAAGAGTTGCAACTAAGAGGGCAGGGAGCTTGGCAGGTATAGAAGTAGTTCGAATATTAAGTGAGCCGACAGCCGCTGCAATATCCTTCGGATTGGATAAAGCGAAAGAAAAGTCTAAAGTTGTCGTGTATGATTTTGGAGGTGGAACCTTTGATGTTTCTGTGCTTGAGCTCAATGATGGAGTCTTTCAGGTACTTGCCACTTCCGGAGACACTAGACTGGGAGGGGATGATTTGGATTATGAAATAGCTGAATGGTTTTACAGGGAGGCAGAATCATCAGATATATCAGAGGCTACTGTTGATGTGAGAGAACGTTTTATTGAATCGGCAAGATTAACAAAAGAAGCGCTCTCTTCTAATGAGGAATTCTCAGTGAGGATTCCCTTTTATGAAGGGAAGAAGAGCTTCGAATCCAAAATCACTCGGAACGGTCTTAATCAAATCATAAAACCAATCATTGAGAGGACAGTAAGGCACTGTAAAACAGCTTTACTGGATTCGGGGTTAGGGTTGGATGAAGTTGACTCGATTGTTCTGGTCGGGGGAAGTACTCGGATACCATTAGTTCAAGAAATAGTTGAGGACCTATTTTGTAAAGCGCCCGACCTCTCGCAACACCCTGATGAGGCCGTTGCTTTGGGTGCAGTGATTCAGGCGGGGATCATGTCTGGGGCAATGAAAGAGGTAATTTTACTAGACGTTACTCCTCTTTCTCTAGGAATTGAGACTTTCGGAGGCCTCATGAACGTTATTATTCCACGCAATACAACGATTCCGATTCGTCGCGGAGAAATGTTTACTAATGCAGTCACGGGTCAGAAGAGTATGACAATCAGAGTGCTGCAAGGTGAAAGAGAGATGGCAAGGGATAACTGGGATTTAGGTGAATTTGAGATTTCATTCGAAGCGGCCCCAAAAGGTAAGGCCCGTGTTGGAGTTGAGTTTTCTCTTGATGTTGATGGTATTCTCACGGTCCTGGCGAGGGACACTGTCACTGGAAAGGATAAGGTCCTGGAAATACGCGATTCTGCTGTGGATGTTGATGATTTGAGTGTGGAGAAGATGGTCAATGAATCAATAGAGAATGCGTTTGAAGATATGAATGAGAGGATATTAGCAGAAGCACGGATCAAGAGTAACGAATTGATTCCTGCTGTGACTGAAGGGCTCGCTTTACTAGGCCATGAATTAGATAATCAAGTTAGGCAGGAGATTGAGCATAATATGGAGCAGGTGAAAAGTGCCATGACCGGAAATTCGTCTAAGGAACTGAAAGAGGCGAATGAGGTGCTCGACAAATCGACTGAACCGTTGGCAGTACTGCTCATCGAGAGAGCTTTAGATTGATAATGAATGAGTTGCGTAAATCTAGAACTTTATATTATGCTCTTTTAAAAATGCGATGAATAGGATGTATTTATTCTATTAATTACAGAGAATATAATTAAAGGAGGAGAAATTTGATACCTTCACGTAGAGAGGATGGGCATGATCCCAAAAAATTGTCAGATGATTCTGAACAAGATTTGAAGAGTAGAATAGGATCAGGAATTGATGGCCCTCAGCGAGATGAGGAGATAGTTGCCGCAATTTGCAGAGGAGATCTTGAAATTTTTTCTGCGAAGGAAATTGGCCGTGGCAAGATTGCGTTTGGTTGTCCTTTTTGCTCAAGGCCAATCGAGATCAAGCAACGATTTGAGGGTAAGGAAATTGTTTGTGAGCACTGCAGCGGTAAGATGATAGCTCCAGATATTAGTGAGGGGAATGAGGCGGTTCCATTGTCTGGATCCGAAGGAATGGCAGGGCAGAGTAGAGTCGAACTGCCTAAGCCGAGAGGAGTGAATGATGAAGTTTCAGGCCGAATTGAATCCTGGAACGATGGTTCTGCTAATTCAATATTGATTCATGAAGTTCAGAACCGATTGCAAAAAAAAGAAGCCCCAAAATTCATTTCGAAAGAGGAGGCTGAATCCGGTTTCGATCAAAGCTCTGAATGGAAGAGTCATCTCCAACTAAGTAGAGGAAAATATTTCCATCTTAAACGTTTTGGGGTGATTCTTATGATTATTCTTATGCTGGCCAGTACCGTAGTGCTGTTTGTTAAGCAGGATAAATTGAAGAGTGAGGGTCATTCTCCTCCTGTGAGGGAACAGGTTCCTGATAATAATAATTATCTTGTTACCCTACAAAATTTCTCGTCTTCAAAGACTCACCAAGAAAGGCTTCAGTACGTTAGGATTCCCGATGCTGTGAATGCTAAGATGATCGAGGCATACGCCGACTTGAGGGATGGTCTTGTTCTTCCCTCAATCGATTTAGAGACACTGTCTGAATTCTCAGTCAATGGATTAAATTTCTGCAAAATCAGAACTTCAGTTACTGCTGTGCCTCATTATTTGTATTTCCAGATCAATGAAGGGGGGGATGTTTTGTTGGATTGGGAAAGTGCTGTCGGGTACGGTGAAGTTGATGTTCGCGCGTTTTCGAAGTGGCCATCTGATCGATCAGTCAGAGTAAGAGTAATGGCTAGGCCCGCACAATTTTATGCCCATGGGTACAATGATCGGTCCATGGATTGTTATGCACTGACTGATTTGGGAGGCAAAATAATAATGTATGGGTATGTTAATTCAAAAGAAGAAGTGGCGGAACTTATGAATGGGATTGATTTTGAAGGCAATGAAAAGTGGGTTCCATGCATTCTGGATCTTAAGGCTCCTCAATTTAGTGAACGGAGAAGGCCGATGCAGGTCCTTATTGAAGATGTTAATACTCTTGGAGAAGGATGGCTGAATCCGTGATTTAGAAATTAATATTCTTATGTGTTTTATGATTTATTTATCAGTAAACGCCAACGAATAATAAATAAGGAGATTAACATTTTAAAGGCGGATTTAATATTGATAGTTGATCCGGGGCTCTCTTGCCAATTGACGGGGATTTCTTTGAGTTTATAACCTTGCCGTGTCAGGTGAGCAGCCAATTCAACGTCAAAAACGAAACGTCTTTCAATGAGTTTGTTTTGAATCTTTTGGTACGCTTTGGTTGGAAGGCACTTCAAACCGCATTGGGTATCTCTTACTGGTAAGTTAAACGTAAATCTGACGATGCCACGGAAAATATTACCAAGTGCCTGACGCACTTTTGTTCTGTTAACTTCCTTGCCCTCTCCAGTTACGCGAACTGACCAGAGACAAGTTTGCTTCTCTTCATTACTATTTTTTGTTTGGGATAGGAAATTAAGAGTTTCTTCCGGAGAAATGGCTCCATCGGCGTCAACGAAAGAGACCCATTTATATATTTGAGGGTCAGCTTCATCCCAGCCAGAATAAATGGCTCCGCCTTTTCCCTGATTCTGTTTTAAAATGACAGGATCCAATAGAAGATTAAACTTTTCTTGCAGTTTTTGGATCAAGGAAACCATAAAATCCGCCTCTCCCTGACCAGACCCATCGTCGACAGTAAGTATTTTGATTGGTAATTCGGATGATTCGGCAGTTTTACATAATTTCTGCAGAAAATCAGGTAATCGAGAGCTTTCCTTATAGCATGGAATTACCAGTAGAATTGAATCTGGATCTTTCGTCGTTCTTTGAATTGATTGATTACTTTATAGTGTGAATTACTTCGTTTTGAAGCGGTAAATGCACACATGCCTATAGGTTTCCCCTGGCTTCAAGATACTCTTAGGGAAGCCCTTTTGGTTTGGGCTGTCCGGATGGACTTGAGTCTCTAGGCAGAAAGCGTTCCGATGATTATATATCTTGTTTCCTTTTCCAATGTTAGAACCGTCAAGGTAATTTCCTGTATAGAATTGTATCCCTGGCTGGTCAGTAATAACTTCCATAATTCTACCAGTCTTTGGTTCAGTTACCCGGGCAGCTAGGTTCAGGGCTTTTCCTGTATCGTTAATGACCCAATTATGATCGTAACCTTTTCCAAATTCTATCTGTTGGTCTTTGGCTCCTATACGCTTTCCAATTTTAAAAGGAGTTAGGAAATCAAATGGTGTTCCTTTCACAGTTGCGATTTCACCTAAGGGGATTCCAGCGTCATCGGTAGGGACATAATTGTCGGCAAAAAGCTCTACTTCATGGTTAAGGATGTCGCCACTTCCTTCGCCAGCAAGATTGAAATATGAATGATGAGTAAGATTGATTGGAGTGGCCTTGTCTGTACTGGATTCGTATTCTATTTCGAGTTCGTTCTGATTTGTGAGCCAGTAAGTTACTTTAGAAGCGAGATTTCCTGGGTAGCCCTCTTCACCGTCTTTACTTAGGTAGGTCAGTTCTATTCCGGCCCTTCCGAGACTACTGACTTCTTTGGCTGTCCATACTCGTTTGTCAAAACCTACGTTTCCGCCGTGAAGATGATTGTCTCCGTTGTTTGTAGCTAACTGATAAGTTTTACCATCAATTGTAAATTGCCCTTTGGCAATTCTGTTAGCATATCTTCCAGTGATGCAACCAAAGTACGGGCTCGCTTTAATGTAACTAGAAAGTTTGTCATAGCCCAGGACAACGTCACCTAAGTTTCCGTCTTTGTCTGGGACATGAAGCTGAGTGACAATTCCACCATAATTGGTGATTTTGGCCTTCATGCCATTTGAGTTTTCAAGAGTGTAAAGTTCCACCGAAGTGCCATCACTAGTTTTGCCAAAAGGGGATTTGCTAACTTTCACTGTGCTGCAGTTTGATAGTAAAATTGTAGAGAGGGAAACCCAGATGATATTGGAGAGTTTTTTATTTATTTCCATGCTAATGTGTTAGCGGAAATCGGTTTGTACTGCAAGTTTCAGAAGTAAAGAAAACAAAAAATTGCTTAATTGCCTAGATTTAGGCGGAAAGGAGGCCCCGTTACCGAGGTTCCGAGACCCCCTACCACACAAGGAGAGCATGTAAATTTTTCAAGCTAGAAGGCCTTACTGAGGGGCCTGCTGAAGAGTTGGAAGTGCTTTTTATGTAATTCTTTCTGAGTCTTTTTAATGCCTTCCTCTAGATCAATTAATGCCCATTGATTATGGTGTAATGCTTTTGCTTGTTTGGGATTCTTTTCAACGTGTCTTTCGATCTGTTGCTGCAAGGCTCGGACTGTGTTTTTTAAAGTTTGTAACTGTTCGCTATGTTTTTTTGATGCCCTTTTTTCACTTACGACTTGTCTAATTAGAGCATGTTCTTTTTGAATCCAGGGTATTGCTTTATCAACTGAACTTACTCCTCCAGCGAGTGAACCGTCTGGCCTGATGCGCGGTGCTTGAGGGCCTTTGTTCGCTCCTCTCAAAGGAACCTCAGAGATAGGAGTTTCAGAGATTCCTCCGCTCCTAGGGTCCAGTAATGTTGGAGTTATAAAAATCAACATGTTCTTTCGGCTGTGTGTTTTGTTATCGCTTTTAAAGCCGTGCCTGAGCAGGGGGATTTTGTTGAGAATAGGGAGCCCGACCCCTTCACGTGAATCGTTGGCTTCATCCAAACCTCCAATGGCAAGAGTGAATCCGCTCTCGACTTCAAGAGGTGCAGTGAAAACCCGTGAACTGGCTACTGGGTAAGAATTACCATCTATTATTTCTGAGCCGATAATACTTGATACGGTAATTAGGACTTGGAGAGATATTCTTCCATCTTCTAGCCTTTTGGGGAGGACATTGATGCTGGTTCCTATCGGCAGATAGGAGACCGAAGAGGTAGTTGTCCCTCCTACACCCGGAGTAGTGCTTGATTGCGCTGAAAGGACCGGCTGATTGACAACGCTTTGTATGGCAACTTCACGATTATTCTTTGTAAGGACCCTTGGGTAGCTGACAGTTGTAGTTTCACGATCTTTTACTAAGGCCATCACTTTTGCCTGTACATCTGGGCCGCTAAGGATGGCGGTCATTGGCATGTCTGTACTATTGATCTTATTAAGATTAACATTAGTGGAAAGGTCTGAAAGGCTGAGGCCGTAACCTCCATCCATAGTTCCTGACCAGTCGACTCCCATTTGTTTTCTTGGGTCTTTGGTCGTTTCAAAAAACTTTACCTCGACAGCAATTAATGGTTGAGGTCTATCAACTGTTTCTAGATATTTTTCTACGAGTTGATGTTGTTGCCTATTAGCAATTACGAATAACGAATTATTATCCGAGTTCCAAATGACTTGATTGTTATTTTTTGAGCTCTGAGTAGAAGCTCTAATGATGTTTTGCGCTGGATCAATTTTGTTGGGCGTTGATTGGTAATTGAGATTACCGAAATTTCCAACGCTGTGGTCACCAGGAGCGATTATAGCATTTATGCCGGAAGTGTTGATGCCCACTATGCCTTTTATTGCTGTCACGAGTTCATCCGCGCTAGTTGAAAATGGGCTCGAAGTCCCATTGAGGCCGATCTGGCCAATGCTTCCGTTTCCTGTCATCGCGGAACTGGTATTAGTGCCAGAGCCTCGTCCATAGGTTCCTCCTGATGTGCCATTGCCATTAGAACTGAAGCCGTTAGGGCCAACATTTCCTGTATTGTTGCCGGACCCTTTACTGACTTCACCAGTATTAAATCGGATGCGGTACGTGCGGGCAATGAGGCTCTTATCACTTAATGGTCTCATGTGCCAGACTTCGTCTTCATAGATGAGTGAGACGCCATTCATTTTTGCAATGGTTTCAAGGGCGGAAAATGGGCTCTTGTTGAGAGAAAAAGTGATTAGTTTGGCACTGTCATTCCCATCCTCAGGCAATGCTACAAAGTCAATGCCAGCATCGTCCGCAAGGAACCTTAATACATCACGGACGGATGCCCGGTTGAAATCATATTGTTTAATCGGAGCGTTTCGCAGTGTTTTTGCTGCTGTTTCATACGCTGGTGATGTATCCAATCTTGATTGGCTGGTCCCTTGATTGGTCAGAGTTAAGCTAACGAATAGTGCACATAAACTTGTTAAATACAGATCTTTGGTACTATTTTTTAGCAATGCTGTTCTCTTGTGGGTCTTTGTCATGCGATCGTATTGTTTAATAATCACTCAGGACGAATAGTTGCCAATATCTCCCATAAATAACAACAATCAATAAAATAATCACTAATACTATAATTACCATAATTAAGTAAGTCAAAATTAGCAATAGTTTCAGAGAAATGAGCTTATACAGGCAAAAATCGATAAAAGCTGATCAGAATTTCATCATTTCTTGATAAATTGTGTTTTCTCCGAATCGATTTAACAATTCTTTGAGCAATACTAGGCTGGCCACCGAATCAAACAGAGCATCATGCCATTTCAGTTCAGGACAAAGCTCTGTTATTTCCTGATTTGCTCCAATTTTATCAATCAAAGCCCCTAGAGAGTGATCCTTTGCCTCAGGCATCACTTTTCGCGATAACTGTAACGTATCTATCCATGGTCTAAAACCATGCATTGGAAAGGCTCTTAAAAATCTTTTTTCTGTTCCTGCTCCATGAGCAACGACTACTTTCCCCGACAATGAACTTTTTATTTTGGGCCATAAGTCATTTAATTTCGGTGCATTTTTCAGGTCCAAATCCGTTATTCTGTGAATTCTTTCCATGGAGTTTTCGATGGGTCTTTGCTTTTTAGGAGAGATATAACTTCTGAAGAAGCTTTCCTTTTGGATTTCCAGTCTAGTCATCGATGCCATCCCTATCTGTATTGGTTCATCGGTTCCATCTTCACGGAAACCCGTTGATTCAAAATCAATTGCGGCAAAATCAATTTTACTAAAATCCATCTTTTGATTTCTGTTATTTTTACAGTTCCATAATTATTAAACTGCAGATTCAGATATAGGTTTATAATGACATTATTATGATATTTATTAATAACGGTCTTGATCCGATCAATAAAATAAACTTTCGTAATTATTCTGTCATCTTGTCGGTGCTTCCGTTAATCAAAAATAAGCTGAACTTATCTTGAATTGATCAAATGAACCAAAAATCTACCATCTTTGCTATGAGCGGTGCTGCTCTTGCGATTCTCATGATGGTATTTGTTCTCTTTTTCAATTATGCGCGAAACAATGCCGATAAGAATTTGTCTGGGGAAATTCCTGAGGATCTAGATCTTAATTTCAGTGAATTACCAGAAACTGATATTTCTCTGATCGATGATGATGCGACTCGATCACCTTTTGCTTCATCCGCATTAGATGCACTTAGAAAACTTTTAGCTGCATTAGCAGCAGATTCTTCCGCGCTTCGAAATGAGGTCATACTCCGCTTCAGTGATGAGCTTGACTACAATGAATTTCTAAAGACTTTGACTGAACGTAATTTGAAACTCCTTGGTAATTCAGACCAATTCATGTCGATGAGAATTGGCTTTGAAAATTATGGTGATCTTTTTGG
>MDTE01159347.1_pt1 | contig 10995 bp, 5 predicted proteins | sample 811231 | NCBI WGS metagenome assembly MDTE01 (sample SAMN05326651, study PRJNA326480) | marine metagenome | isolation source: seawater | place: Indian Ocean: Red Sea | collected 2010 | reverse complement strand
GTGCGGCTAGACAACTTGGAATGGATCCTTACCTCATACTTAGGACGAGAGGGCACAAAATTGATCCTCCTGAGGTCTTACAGGATTCCATGGTCGGCAATCTCTTGTTCGACAGAATGGTGGGCGCCACTATCAAGACTGTGACAAGCTCCATCTATGCACAGTGTGGAGCAGATAATTTGGTGTCACAGCTGGTTGATCAACTCAAGGAGAAAGGTCGCAAACCCTACGCTGTGCCCTTGGGAGGCAGCAATGTCCTGGGAGCCTTCGGCTACTTGGACGCCGTGGAGGAGATATTGCAGCAAGGGATTGAATTTGATCATCTCGTCTTTGCCTGTGGTAGTGGTGGCACAGCTGCTGGTTTGTCCCTAGGGGCCAGATTGGCGGGTATCAGCTCTGTGCATGCTGTGGGGGTGTGCGACTCCCCTGGTTACTTTTATCAGCACATCGAGGAGACAGCGGCTTCCCTAGGAGTAAACTTTTTGGAGTATGGAAAACCCAAAGACTGGCTCACTATTTACCATGGGGCGGGTTTAGGCTATGGTCGAACAAAGCCTGAGGAGCTTGAGTTCATTCTGCAGGTGGCACAAACAACAGGGGTGACCCTCGACCCGACATACAGCGGCAAAGGCCTGTACTATTTCTTGCACGAGGTGGTCAAGCAACACCCAGAGGTCTTTCGAAAGGGGCAGAAGGTGCTGTTTCTGCACACAGGCGGAGCACTGGGCTTGTATGATAGACACACCGAGCTCGCTGACATGCTCGCGGCGAAGAGGAGGGAGAGCGGTAACGCCGAGGCGGCGAAGGACAAGGGCGAAAGGGGCAACATCGCGACCATGGACTTCACCCTGCCCTCTCCCTAAATAGATGCATATTTGTATTGTAGTGATAATGGACAGCATTTGCACAATCAATTAATAGTTGTAATTTACACTATAGCAGTTCCATAGGGTCCACGCGCTCCTTGTCAGACTTGCGCTCCACGAGCTTGTCGGTGATGAACTTCTGGCGCTGCCTCTGGATGCTCACTTCAGGTGGCTCATCCCTTATGATAAGCTGTAGCACGTACATGATGAGGAAGGCTGCATACTGGAATAGAACAAAGATACCCATGCGCTGGAAGTCCGAGTAGTCGTCGAAGGTTTTCATGGTGAAGACAACCACACCAGCATTCGTGCATACGGCCAGGACGATCATGAGCTCCATAGCGTCACGCCACAGTCCAATACCTTCGCATTCCTCTGGGACGGGCCTGCGAGATCCGTGCAGCATGAGCCACAGAGTGCCTCTTAGTTCGAGGAAGTAGGCAATGCAACCCAGGAACACTGCACCGGGACAGGCGGCGATGAAAAGGGACATGTAACCGAAGATGACGAGTTGGTCGGCATAGGTCTCGCTAGCGAATGAGGAGTCTACTCTGTGCATATTGTACTCCTGCTCAGCGCTGAGACGCTCCCTTCTCTCCGGCTCGCTCTCCTTGCCCTCCTCCTTCTCTCCATCGCCAGCCTTGCCTTCTTCTTCACCCTCTTCCTCGTCGTCGTCACTCACCTCTTCCCCACGATCTCTCATCACCTGCTTTCTCTTCTTGTCTCTTTTTTGATGCAGATCCAGCAGATGCTGCTGGTAAATCTCGTCCTCTTCGTACGTGTCGTCGTCATAGGCCAAGTCCACTCGACAGCAGAGATAGCGGCACACGCATTTCCTGACTGCAGACCTCCAGAACCAGCGGCAATTGTGGCACGTAGCACGGCATTTGTTTTCACTGCGAATGAATTTCACAAATGTGTCGATAGCCCATGGGACGAACATTCTGAGGGTATTGCCACAGACGCTGCGGACGATCAGGATGGCTGCCAAATTGACCCCTAGTGACACTGTCGCATCGTACTCACCACCTACACCCAAGTAACCTGTCATATACTTGGCACCAAAGGCCAGATAATAGAAGGATGTGTAGCTATTGACGAATTGGAACACAAACAACTTGATCGCCAGAGACTCTTCATACTCCTGCTCAGTGCGATGGTTCTCGAGATTACACAGCCAACGGGCTAGGATGCGAACAATTACGTTGAGTAAAGTGATAACGATAGCATTGATACCACTAGCGGCAATCTGCGTCACGTCGTCCTGGTAGTCGCCAAAGACTAGTGCTCGGGTAAAATAGATGCCACCTACTGCTCCTGCTGCCACACAGCACACAACAAAAAAAGCGAAACCGCTCAAGAAATAGCCACGGAAATGTGCAGCAGGCTCATAATACTTCATCTCAGATCCATCGATATAGCTCTTGATCTCCTTTCCCTTGAAGGCAGCCCTTTCCTGGTCATCGTCCGTGAGGCTGCTCTCATGGTCACAGTCGAGGGTGCCCCAGCACATGGCAAGATACTTCTCCTTGCGTTTCCAGTACTCGTAGGCGAAGATAGCCCACAATGACATAAAGAGAGCAAAAGCACATGCTTCAATGCGATCGAAATTCCAATGTATAGCCGCCATGATCTGCACAGCGCATCCCAATAAGGCGGGAATAATGAGCCACGTGACGTAATGCGACATGAAGGCGAAGATGTAGCCAACGCGAGAGCCGAAATAGAGATGAATATCATTTAGTGGCTGTTTGTGTGGCCACGCATTGTACATCAGGCTCTTCGTCAAAGCCTTCCTGTCGCTGTAGCTGTCGTGTAGAGGGTAGAAGGCATTAATCTCTCCATGCTCGTACATGTTGTATAGGTTTACGTTGGCGCCACCACTATCACTATGGTCCATCAAGATACGCATCAATAAGCGAATACGCATCGTCTTGGTAAACAAAGAGTCCCGATTGACCAGTGTAGTCTCACCCAGTAAATGCAATGCCGAGTTGGACGTGTTGCTCGAGGGCTCATCGTCGTCTTTGTTGCGATTCGCTGACAAATCATACAGATCCTCCAGGTCCGGGTCCGTCTTGTAGCGTCCCCAAATATACTCAAAAGGCTTGAAAGGGGTTGCCTGAGGCCTATGCACAATCTCTATTCTTTTGATCCCTTTTTCCGCATCTCCAGCAAACGCCATCAAGTAGGCAGAGTCCTCATTCAAAGGCATGCGAAATCCAATTTGCTCAGCCTTGCTCTTCAATCGGCTTGTTCCTCCCCTCAACAGCACAAATCGAACCTTGCGGTACACCGAATTGTACATGTACACATACTTGCGGCCCAGACAGCCGATGATCCGATCCAGCACCTCCAACAGCTCCGGCTTTACGACATAATCGTACTCCCCATTCTCATACTTGGTCGTTAACGGAAGCGCGATACATATGTCATACTGCGAAGGCGTCTGAGGAGGCTCCTCACTCAGGGGCACCTCCAGCGTGTCCGTCATGATCTGAGTTATCTCAATCCCGGCGTCCATGTCCATTTTCGCCTTGATCAGCGCTTTTGTGATCAACACAAATAAAGCGAATAATCTCTATCTTAGTGTAATCTGACGCTGACGCTATTGATGTTCCTCGAACAAGTGACTATCCTGCGTTCTGCCTCACTAACTTCTACTGAACGATCTCCCCCGCATCCTTGGCGCTGTTTGGCTTGTCACGGTGGGTGTAGCAGGCTGTTTTTGACAGTTAGTGCTCCACATTCATTCAAAACGTTCTCAGAGCCGGTTTCAACCTTGTAGTTCCGCTGAAGGTGCCTGATCACACTTCTTCAAGAGAAGGAAGAACTTCGCTTACAAGTGTTGTACTACTCGAGCGCAGGAGAGAAGGATCGCGAGGACAATGGCTGACTTCGTGCCTGTGCCAGCAGACGTGGACACTCCTTCGCAGACTCAGCGCAAGCAGAGTGACTTCGTTCCTGTGCCAGCAGACGTGGACACTCCTCCGCAGACTCAGCGCAAGCAGAGGAATCAGCAGGGCTACCAAGCCTACCAACTGAGTCCTGAGGACCAAGCCTACACCAATCATCTAGCTGCGCAAACTATCGAGTACCTGTTCTCAGCGGACAACCTGGCTCAAGACCCGTACTTGCGTAGTCTGTTTGACGTAGAAGGCTGGGTGCCGCTGCTCTATGTTGCCCAGTACCCGCAAGTGGCCTACATGGGGGCAGACTGGAGCGGACTGAAAAAGCGAATTGCGGAGTCTAGGGTACTCGAATGGGACGCGTCGAACGAGACAATACGAGTGCGGGAAAATTGGAAGATGTGGGTACAACGAGGGGTCACAATTAAGTATAGTATGCCGAAAGTTCAGCCGGGAAGCCCATCTGGGACACCTGCTGCTGAGAGTGGGCCTGCAGCTACTCCCACTGACATCGCCACTGACACCACTGCCGCTGGTTCCGAGGCGAATTCTGCACCTGCAGTACAAGATCAGTCTCAAAAAGGAGAGACTGTGTAAACTCGAGGGCCTGGCTAGACTGACCATCGCCCTCCCTCCAATAACAATTATTATGAGCACGTAAGCCTATCGTGGAGTGAATCTGCAGATATCTCATTATTTTCAATGAAGCTACATCATTATACAAGGATCTACACCCGTACCCGTAACTCTCCTCTCTTTCTCTCCTATACTTACCTGACCTCTCGGCCAAGTAGGTTCCGGTAGAACATGTCGAAGTTGTCCTCAACTCGCTCCAGCTGGTCAGGGTGTGCCTGGTAGAAGGGTAAGCTCATACTGTGATGGAACCGCTTCTCCCACGGCGTGGCACGTTCGCTGCCAAAGATCTCAGTGAGGTTAGCGCCGTCTCTCACTGCGATAAATTTACCCTGGTCGCGGGGATAGGGACGCCACTTCACAGCTGCGCCCCAAATGCGCCCTTCCAGCGCCCAGAAATCCGTCTCATTCCTCAAATAGGACCTTAGTCCTCTATTCCAATACCGCCCCACCTCGTGCTCGAAGTTCCATCTTTGCACTTGAAAGATGCGAATTCCTCGACTATATTGCACGTAGCCTGCCCCACGGCCGTAGTGCTTCTCCAGCTGGAAGTAGTTGATAGCGGGGTTGATGTACCACTCGCCGTAGAATCCATCGTTCCACATGGTCTTGCCGTCACCTCGTAAGAAGACCCGGTTAACAGTCTGAGGAATAAAGCCCATGCGGTTCAGCCAATTGAAGGGACCATAGCGGTGGCGGATGTAAATCGTCCACGTGCTGTTCACAAAGTCATACCCGTCAAAATACGGCAGTTCTAGGTTCTCTTCCTTTGTTAGAGGTGGATCATACACGTCAAACCAGTTCGGTTCGCTAAAGACTGGAAACAAGATATCCAAGACCCCGAAGAGGATCTTGCCGAAGGGTGACTCACGCAGTTTTTTCTCGTCTATGCCCGTCTGCTCCAGCTCTGGGAACAACACAGTGCCTTCGTCTTCGCCTTCAGCACGAGAGGGTACCCGTGAGTAGTTTCCAAACGCAAACGAGTCCGTCCCCATGATCTCCTCGATTTCACCGCTTGATCGAGGTCTCTTCTTCTTTGCATGCAACGGCGTCTGCCGCAAGGACTGCTCATATGTGCATGAGTGCGTGATGGCACTTCTCATACCCGGTTTGAAGCCCCACGTGGTTACTAAGCCGCACACCAGGCTGTACCACCAGAAGAGGAGCCTTGAGTACATACGCGTTTGTTTTGCCATACCCGCTCACGTCTATGACAGTGAAACGATTAATTTCAACCAAAATGGACTATTTGAGGCCCTATTTATACTCGTGTCCCCTCTCTCTACCTTCTATATCACAAACTTGGGCACAAGAAATAGGCGCTTCCCAGAATGCAGAGGGCAGTCGCACGGAATGATGAAGCATAATTTCAATCTTAAATTTGTGTTGGGTGCAGTTTCTATGTGTTCTTTTGTCGGAATTCAGTTGGCGCTGCTTTTTACCGCGCTGAAGATCCGCAGTGACAGGGACACGCGTTCTTTCAGCAATTTGCCAAACATCGCGACCGCTTTCAACTGCTTTGTAGGCACCGTGTACGCTATACTTGTTAGAGATGGCTGGTTACTGCTGGCTAACTTCTGCGGATGGTGCATCGCGATGTATTGCGTTGGGATCTACTCATACTACAGCCCTCAGAGGGATGCCCTCTTCCTTTTGAACTTAATCGCACAGGTCGTAGTGGCTACCCTGGGGGTCTATGGCAAGACCAACTGGGTGGGCACGATCATGATGGTGGGAGCATTGGGCATGATGGCGTCTCCCTTGGCTACCATCACTGAGGTCATATCCATGAACTCACTCGAGTCTATGCCGCTGCCACTCTCGGCAGCCTGCTTCCTCAATGGCTTGTCATGGTGCTTGTATGGCGCCCTGAAAAACGACTTGTTTATCGCAATCCCAAATGGTCTAGGCGCCATGTGTGCGTCAGTTCAGCTATACGTTTGGGCCCTCTATTGTCCCTACCCTGAGGGCGGCGACTACACCGCCAATGGCACCTCTCGCAAGAAGAGTTGGAGTGCCGGCAGCCTGCGAAGACAGGGCAGCTACTTGATAGTGAGTGACGATGAGGAGGACTCAGGAAGTGAATATTCTTTCGATGGGGAGGGAGGTAGTGAGAGCAAGAGGGACTCACTGGTGTCACCACCGGCAAGTGTGCGGGCAAAACGCCTTCTGAGTAAGGTTACGGAGGAAGGAGACACTCTGGATGGGACCTACGAGGAGGCGGGGGCTGGGCTGCCTCTCAGTGCCCGTAGCTGGGAAGGCGACTACATCGAGGATGGCGTGCATGACGACAGGGGCTCCTTCCGTCCTCCTGGTTTTGGCCTCCAGCTGGCCCGCCTTTCCGAGGTCTCTCGCTGGAGTAACGCCAGCAATGCCAGTAACATCTCTGATCTCACATGGGCCACTAGCACCAAGAGCAGGCTGAGCAAGTTCTTTCCTGCCTTGGGCTATGGAGCAGCTGGTGGCGAGGTGGACGAGGGGGGTGACGAGAAGGAAAAGAAGAAGGACGAGATGTCGATTTGATGAATGCATAGCGTGTTTTATACTTTTAACCCCATATGGGAAGTAAAACAAACCCGAGTAAGTAATAATTGCATTGCAGCAAGTACATTTATCTCCTCTTGAATATACCTGCTCTCCATCCTAGCTAGTCCTTCATGTCTCTCTGTAGGTCGCTGTACGACTTGACCCCCTTCTCCCGTGTCTGGTTGGTGGTGATCCTTAGGAAGGGTCTTTCGATGGCATGATGCAAGAAGAAGGCCAGCGCCAAGCTGGCCCCTAAGCCCACTACGAACAGTCTGGGCATGAAGGCAACCCAGTCCCCAGGGGCGAGGCCCCATGACAGCACATCGCGTGTTAAGTGAGTGAAGCACAGCTCCATCAGCACGCGAAAATGCAGTAAATATGAGCAATAGCTCAACTCTGCTATAGGGGCGAGGTAGGAGGACGCCAATAATCGTGACAAGGGCGGCGAGGCCCACGCATGATCAGCAGGCACGAGAGCTGTATAGAGCAGGTAGGCCCCCGATGCCGCTGCTATGGTCCGTAATGCCGCTGTGGCGAAGAATTGAGCCTCTATGGGGGCGTTATCGTCACTAGGCAGACAAGGAATGGCCAACATGATGACTGCATTGAGAGTCCAAAACCACCCCTGGGCACGGTACCACCAGCTAACACCCTTGTCGTGGCCTTTCCTCCTCACTCCCGTGGAAAGGTTGGCCAAGAAGAGATTGCACCCTAAAATGCCCCCCACGGCAAATGGCCCATACCTCGTGTGCGTGGGATTGTACATGTTGTCTATATAGGTCTGGGCTAGCTCCTTGGCGCTATTACTAGTGAGCCACGTGTGGCCGAAGCGCTGCTCGATCCACTTCCGTGAGTTGTCTGTCATCAATAGGCCGAAGTGGCTGTACTGCCCCAAGCGAAAGATGTTTAAAGAATTCTCTTCGAACAAATAGGCGCGCGTTGCCAGGCTCACCAATAGCCACACGAAGAAGACCCTGCGAAGCATATACGCGTCCAATCTCCCCGAGAATTTCTTCAATGCGCTCACTAGTAGATTAATGATGATTCCACTGTGCATGTCAACGCACAGGCTCCAGCACAAGGACAATGTGAAGCTACCGTACAGAGAGGCTGGTACGTAATTGAGCACGAAAGTATACATCGCAGCGCATCTTACCCAAATCGGCTGGTAGTCATCTCGATCTTTGTCGATATCCCAGGTGTCCCCTATCCACATTCCCAACATCGACACAACGATAATAGGAGGCAGAAGCCTTAGTGCCCTCTTGAAGATGTAGTCTAGCAGGGAACTTCGCCCTTTGCCCTTCGCATGGTTCATCAGCAACTTGTACGTCAGTAGAAAGCCTGACAGCATAAAGAGAAGGTCGACCTGGACTCCGCCCGCCTGCATGCCGGTGTAAATGATGTTCGATTTCACGCTTCTCCATACCTCACCTGTGCTCGGGAGGTGGGCGGTGCTCAACATTGCCGAATGGAGCGCTACCAAGGAGAGATGGACAACGGCCCTAAATCCGGCCACCTCTGCGAGAGGTTCCAAGCTTGGGGCCATAACTTTTATAAATATTAGGATTCACAAACTTACTGGCCAATTGTATTACGTGTTGAGTGATAATTTCCCTTTTCCTAGAAAAATTGACCAGCAGGAAACGAACTGTCTCTTGTGAACAGGAGGTCAATCTGCAGGTGTTGTGTAATAGCTGTGCGGCGACTCACCTACTAGTAGATAATGAGCAAGGACGAGAATGAGGGTCCTGAGACCTCTCTGGAGGATGAGGACATCTTCGACATGTGCGAGCGGAAGGGAAGCACTATGGACGCGTTTCGGAAGGAATACGAGGATCTTCAGAAGACCTTGGAGGGGGCCAAGGCCTCATTGATCACCAAGAATCGTGAGTTGGAGGCGTCGAACCACGAGCTGCACAACGTGCGTGATCAGATCACGTTCACCCGACGAAACATCGACGAGCTGATCTCAGCGCAAGAGGGCATCACTGATGCGAATGCACATAAGACCTCGTTGAAGAACAACTTGGAGGATAGGGAAGCCAACAATAGAGCTGAAATTCGTACGTTTACGGGCTCTTTCAACGAGCTGAAAGAGGCGTTGGCTGAGGGAAGCGACTGGACATCGGATCAGACGGAAGCCAAGTCTGCTTTAGAGAAGGAGAGAGATTTCTTGGGATCTAAGTTAGAGAACCGTTTGGGGCAAGTGAGTGGTGTGCGTGGAGACTCTGATCGCACGTATAATCGCATCAAAGAGATTGAGGGCATGATCGAGGAATACACCAAGACAGAAGAAGAGATGGAAACCAAGTACAATGACTTCATTGCAGAGAGCGAGGGCTTGACCAACCAGAAGAAGCAGCTAGAGGCTCATATATTCGAGCTCAGGGCCGAGCACTTGCGTCTAGAGAGCGAGTTCCAAGAGAAGAAGCGTATGGTGAAATTGGAAGGAAAATCACTAGATGACCTGGACAACGTCTTGGTAGAGACGAAGGACCGCATGGAGAGGAATATTCGGGAATATGAGGACTTGTATCGCCAGCTTCAGGACATAACCCACAAGCTGGAGAAGCGCAAGAGTCTGAACAAAAAGGCCGAGGCGGAAGTGGCAGAGAGGGAACAATACATAGAGCAGAGAGAGTATGAGAATGTGCAAAGGACCAAAGAGATCCGCAAAGTCAAGAAGCTCACAGACATGGCTGAGGAGAAGATTCGAGAGGTGGATGCAGAGAAGATCAAAGTGGATGAGAGGAAGGTAGAGCTGGAAAAGTCGATAGAGACGATGACTCGCGTGGAGACGGTGGCTGTGACCAGAGCCATTGAAGCGCAGGTGAAGCAGCTGGCACAGATCAAGGGGGAGATGGAGGTATTGAGGAAAAAGGTGAGCAACAGCGAGAAGGCAAGCAAGAGCATGTATGATTTGATCCAAATGAACATCAACGGCAAGCGGAACCTCCTCGTCGAGGAGAGTGTCCTGATTAATGAGGTGGCTTTTCAAAAGAAGAAAATTCTCGAAACAATTGCCGAGAAGGAGAAGTTTGAGCACGATGTAGAGAGTGTGAGCCAACAGTATTACACGGCCCTGGAGGAGTTGAAGCTGCAGGAACTGCAGATTACTGAGTTAAATAATAAGATCAATGAAGATCAAAGCCGCCTCAAGAGCAAGCAGACGCTTTATGAGGCTGTCAGGAGCGATCGCAATCTATTCTCTAAGCAGTTGTCGGAGAGTCAGGATGGCATCATGGCGTTGAAACGCAAGTTTAGATTTATGAATCACACAATTGAGCAGCTGAAGGAAGAGATCGGTACCAAGGACCACTCTATCGTGAAGGAGCATTTCCTTCACCACAGCGTAGATAAAGAAAGAGAGCTTCTAAAGAATGAATTAACCAAAATTCGTAAGCAAGTCAGCAGCAGTGAGGGCATTATTGAGAACCAGAGAGTGGAGGTATTAAAGTTGAATAGAATCATTGAAGAGGCCGATCAGGAGAGACGCCGTCAGAAGAACGAGCTTGCGAGCATCCAAGCGGAACGAAAATTGCTGACGGGGCAGATGGTCAAGCGCAACTACGAGCTTGGGGAGATGTATGACAAGATCAAGCTGCAGCGATCCAATCTTCGTATCGGGGAGAGAAACTACAACAAGGTCATGGATAACATTGCCAAGTGTAAAACCGAGCTTATTCAGATTCTCCACGACCAAGACGCCACTGTAATGCAAATCGGGGCCATAGCCACATTGAAGCACCAGGTTTCGCAGAAGGAGAAGGAGCTCCTCACCCTGAAGAGCAAGACACGTGCCCTACAAGATGAATTCGAAAGGCCGTTGAATGTACACCGATGGCGCCTTCTCGAGAGCAGCGATCCTAAGAGGTACGAAAAAATCCTTCAAATCCAATCACTGCAGAAGGAGCTGGTTTCCAAGGCTGACGAGGTCATTAGCTCCGATTTGCTGATCCAGGAGAAGGAAAAAGCATACATGGAGCTGAAGAAAGTGATAGCGCGTCAACCTGGCCCTGAGGTAGAGGAGCAAGTGCTCAGGATTTTTGAAGAGATGC
>MDTE01065714.1_pt1 | contig 10995 bp, 7 predicted proteins | sample 811231 | NCBI WGS metagenome assembly MDTE01 (sample SAMN05326651, study PRJNA326480) | marine metagenome | isolation source: seawater | place: Indian Ocean: Red Sea | collected 2010 | reverse complement strand
GGAATAAATGGAAGTTGGAGACCATATCTTTTGGCCATGGAATTACTACTACTCCTTTACAAGCAGCTGCAGCTTATGCATCAATAATAAACGGTGGTGTTAGTGTGACACCAACTTTACAAAAAAATAAAAACATCAATAAAATTCAAGACAGGATAATTTCATTGGAGACAAGCAAAAAAATTAGACAAATTTTACGCAAAGTTGTTACCGACGAAAAAGGAACTGCTCGGTTTGCCGATATTTTTGGTTATAATGTTTCTGGAAAAACTGGGACTTCTCAATACTACAAAGACAAAAATAAAAATATAAATACTTTCATATCATTTTTTACTGCTGCTAACGAAAAGTATGTTTTGTTAGTAATGTTAGATGATCCTCAAATAGCGTCAGAATTAATTTATGATTATAAAGGTTATAAGATAAAGGGAACAAGAAACGAAGCAGGATGGAACTCAGTCTATGTTGCTGGCAGAATAATAGAAAAAATTGGACCTATTTTAGCCATAAATTCTGATGAAATTACAATCAAATATGTTGCTGAAAAATCTAATTAAAAACTGTCCAAAAAATCTAAGGTGGATCAACGCTAAAGGTTTATCCTCTGACACTAGGACTATAAAAAAAGGGCATTTATTCTTTGCAATAAAAGGCTCCAAGTATGACGGAAATAGATTTATCGAGGAAGCATTCAAAAAAGGAGCTTGTGCAGTAGTATTGAGTGAAAAGAAAAATAAATTTTCCAAAACAATATTAAAAAAAAATATAAAAGAGACTCTAATTCATGCCTGTAAGAAATATTATAAGAAAAAACCTAAAAATATTATTGCTGTTACCGGCACCAATGGAAAAAGTTCAGTAGCAGATTTTTTTCATCAATTTTTAACTCTTAATAAAATACCTGTAGCATCTATTGGTACATTAGGTGTTAAAATTAAAAATTTTAGACAATTAAATCTTACCAGCCCCGATATAATTACTCTTCATAAAACACTTCAAGAAATAAAAAAATTAAAAATTGATAATGTTATTTTAGAAGCATCAAGTCACGGAATATCTCAAAAAAGATTAAGCGGATTAAAATTTAAAATTGGGATATTTACGAATTTTAGTCAAGATCATTTAGATTATCATAAAACGATGAAAAAATATTTAGATGCAAAACTTAAACTTTTTACTGATTTGATGGGAAAAAAATCTTTAATTATAACTAACAAAAATCTTCAAGTTTTTAATAAAGTAAAAAATATTGCTCTTAAAAAAAAGATTAAAATAAAATTAAGTGATAATTATTTTTCAAATGATGATTTAAGAGAAAATAAACTAGTTGGCGAATTTCAACAGCAAAACCTCAAAATGTCCGCCTCAGCTTGTCATATATTAGGAATACCAAAAAAAAAAATATGTGATCAAGTTCACAAAATAAAAAATTTAAAAGGAAGGCTTGAATTAGTAAAAGAACTTCCAAATCGTTCCAAAGTTTTTATTGATTACGCGCACACGCCTGATGCTGTTGAAACTGTTATTAAAGCTTTAATCAAAAATTACAAATCAAACGTAACAATTGTTTTCGGATGCGGGGGAGAAAGAGATAAAAATAAACGTGGTAAAATGGGAAAAATTGCAAATAGATATTGTAATAAAGTTTATATTACAGATGACAACCCTAGGAATGAGAGCCCAAAAAAAATTAGAAATCAAATTAAAAAATATGTAAATAAAAATAAATTAATAGAAATTGGCAATAGATTTGAAGCAATTAAACATGCAATTAAAGAGTCACTGCCAAACGACCTAATTTTAATTACTGGCAAAGGCCATGAGTCATATCAAGACTATGGAAAAAAAATCTTAAATATTTCTGATTATAAAATATTAAACAAAATAAAGATTAATAAAAAAAGAATTAAAAATCGTGAGATTAATTTACTTAATAACAGAGAAATTATTAAAAAACTAAAAGTATCAAAATTTAATAAAGGATTTTTAGGTGCATCCATTAATTCAAAATCCATAAAAAAAAATAATTTATTTATTCCCATAAAAGGTAAAAAAAAGGACGGGCATATGTTTATTCAAGAAGCTTTAAAAAAAAAGGCAGCCTTTTCGGTTTCGTCAAATCAAAATGTTAAGTTAATAAAAGGAAAAATATTTTCAGTAAAAAATACGTACACTTTTTTAAATTCATTAGCTACAGAAAAAAGATTAAGCTCAAACGCATCAATAATAGGAGTCACTGGCAGCTCAGGAAAAACTTCTGTAAAAGAAATATTAGGCAAATATCTAAAATTATTTGGAGATACTTATTACTCTCCAAGGTCTTTTAATAATCATTACGGAGTGCCAATTAGCCTATGCAATTTAGAAAAAACCCACAAGTTTGGTATTTTTGAAATCGGTATGAGTTATCCAGGCGAAATTAATAAATTATCAAAAATAATTAAACCGCATATTGGAATAATTACTAATGTCGCTGAGGCTCACATTGAAAATTTTCAAAATTTGGATGGTATTGCACGTGCAAAAGGTGAAATTATCAATAACATATCGAAAAATGGTTTTTTGATAATAGATAGAGACGGTAAATATTTTAGATATTTTGAAAAAATCGCTGTAAAAAAAGGTTTGACAGTAATATCTTTTGGTTTTTCAAAAAAAGCTAATATCTTCCTAGTAAATTCAAAAAATGAAAAGAATAATAAAAAAATTAAAGTCAGTATATTTAAAAACAAATATGATTTAGAAATAAAAAAAGGACATATTAAAAATATTCTAATATTATTATCTGTTCTTAAATGCCTCAAATTAGATATAAGGAAAATACTAAAAGAAATAAAAAATTTAAAAATTTTGGAAGGTAGAGGCAAAGTTTCTTCTGTAAAATATAGAAAAATTAAGTTCAATTTAATTGATGAAAGCTATAATGCTAATCCACTATCAATGAAAGAATCAATTGCTAATTTTTCTAAAATTAAAACAAAAAAAACAAATAAATATCTTTTACTAGGAGATATGCTTGAGCTTGGAAAAAAAACAAATAAACTTCATAAGAGACTCGTTCCATATGTAAATAATTCAAATATAGATAAGCTATTTGTTCATGGTAAAAAAATCGTAAAAATATATAAAAATATAAAAAAAAATAAACAAGGAAACATTTTACAACACAAATCTGACGTAAAAGACACAATTTTACCAATTATTCAAAATAATGATTACTTAATGATAAAAGGTTCTAATGGAACAGGTCTGTACAAAATATCTAACAATTTAATAAAGGGCAAATATAATGCTTTATAGTTTTTTAACATCATTTATTGAACAATATTCCTTTTTAAATGTTTTCAAATATTTAACTTTTAGAACAGGGTTATCTGTTGTGACTTCGTTAATAGTGGTATTCATTATCGGTGGTCCGCTCATAAAATATTTTTCTAAAATGGATATTACTGGCCCTATAAGACAAGATGGTCCCATTGATCATATAATAAAAAAATCTGGCACACCTACGATGGGGGGTATAATAATAATTGCTGGTATATTGTTAAGCACATTATTATGGGCCGATTTAACTAATGTTTATATTTGGTCTCTAATTTTTGTATCTTTTAGTTTAGCTTTATTAGGTTTTATAGATGACCTACTAAAAATAAAATATCGGAATTCATCAGGATTAAACTCAAAATTAAAATTACTTGGTCAATTTTTTATAAGTTTAATGACCTTATTAATAATCCTAAATTTTACTAATCATGAATTTTTAAATAATCTTTATTTTCCTTTTTTTAAAAATCTAATTATAGATCTTGGTATTTTTTTTATACCTTTTGGATTATTTGTAATAATTGGATCCTCAAACGCTGTAAATTTAACTGATGGATTAGATGGACTAGCCACGGTACCAATTATTTTAGTGGCACTTTCATTTACTTTTATTAGCTATGTGGTTGGAAACATAATTTTTTCAGATTATCTAAAGATACAATATATTCCTGATGTTGGAGAGATAGGTATATTTTGTGGAGCAATAGTAGGCTCTTGTTTAGGTTTTCTCTGGTACAATGCGCCTCCAGCAAAAATTTTTATGGGGGACACCGGATCACTGTCATTGGGTGGATCCTTGGCAGCAGTCGCAATAATCGTTAAACATGAAATAGTTTTAGCAATAATTGGTGGTTTATTTGTTTTAGAAACTGTATCTGTAATCATTCAGGTTATATCCTTTAAACTTACAGGTAAAAGAGTTTTTATGATGGCTCCCATTCACCATCATTTTGAAAAAAAGGGCTGGGCTGAGTCCACGATTGTTATAAGATTTTGGATTATTGCGATTATATTAGCTTTGATTGGTCTAGCAACACTTAAACTAAGATAAAATGTTTATATCTAACTTAAAAGCTAAAAGTTTCGCAATTTATGGTTTGGGAATTACTGGAAAATCTGTTTTAAAATTTTTAAAAAAAAAAAAGGTTAAAAAGATATTTGCTTACGATGATGAATTAAAAGCAAATAGAGGTCGTAGTAAAAAAAATTTTGCTAATCATCTCGATTTTGTAGATTTTATAATTTTAAGTCCAGGAATAAGCATTAATCAATCAAAATTTAAAAAAACACTTAAAAAAAATAAAAATAAAATTATTACTGATTTAGATTTGTTTTTTTTAAGCAATAAAGTAAAAAAATCAATAATTGTTACAGGTAGCAATGGAAAATCAACAACCTGTTCAATAATTTTCCACATTTTAAAAAAAAATAAAATTAACAGCCAATTGGTTGGAAATATTGGAAAACCAATTTTAAATTTTAAAGCATCCAAAAAAAAAATATTTGTAATAGAGGCATCTTCTTTTCAATTACAATATTCAAAATTTATAAAACCTTACTGTGCCATTATAATTAATATTTCAAAAGATCATTTGGATTGGCATGGTACAATGAATAATTATATTAATGCAAAACTAAATATTTTTAAAAACCAAAGTAAATACGATAAATCCATTATAAATAATTTTAAAATAAAAAAATTGTTTAAAAAAAAAAGATTTAAAGGAAAACTCATCTTTTTAAATAAAAAAATGATTAATGAAAATGAGATTAAGAATAAATACTTAAAGACAAAAATTAATCAACAAAATATAGACTATGCTTTTAAAGTTTCTAAACTATTTAATATAAGTAAAAATAATTTCTTAAATTCACTTAAAAATTTTAGGGGTTTAGAGCACCGACATGAGGTAATTTTAGAAACTAAAAATTTTAAATTTATTAATGATTCTAAGGCAACCTCTTTTGAGGCATCAAAATACGCTTTACTCTCAAGTAAAAATATTATTTGGATACTTGGTGGACTCCCTAAAGAAGGTGATTGTATTAAATTAAATGACGTAAAAAAAAACATTTTAAAAGCTTATATTATTTCTAAATACTCAGAATTTTTCAAAAGTCATCTTGAAAAAGGGATTACGTGTGAAGTGATGAAAAATTTAAAAGAAACTTTAAAGAAAATTTATAATGATAAAAAAAATTTTAAAGAAAAAGTAACTGTGCTTTTTAGTCCTGCGAGTGCATCTTACGATAAATACAAAAATTTTGAAGAAAGAGGAAATGATTTTAAAAAAATTGTAAAATATAATGCTAAAAACTTTTATTAATAGTGAAAAATTAAATGATTATTGGAGAAATATAGATAAAAAAATCTTATTTTGTTTTTTGACATTATTTTTTTTAGGAATATTTTTTTCATTTTCTTCAACCTCCTTTCTTGCAGACGAAAGACTAAATAAAGATTTTTATTTTTTTTTCTCTAAACACCTTGTTTTTTCCTTATTGGCTATATCATTAATGATTACTATCTCTTATTTAGATATCTCAATTTTAAAAAAAAGTATAATCCCTTTATTTTTATTTTCGTTTATTTTATTAATTTTAGTGCCTATTCTAGGAATTGAGGTCAAAGGTGCAAAAAGATGGATTGATTTATTTTTTTTTAGATTTCAACCTATAGAAATTATTAAACCTTTTTTTGTATTAATCACTGCAACTATTATTTGCAGCTTTAAACATAAAAATATAAATCATTCCTATTTAATAAGTTTATGTTTACTCACTTTAATAATTGTCCTCTTGTTAAATCAACCAGATATTGGCCAATCAATATTATTAATTACCACTTGGATTTCAATTGTATTTATTTCAGGAATAAAAATAAGCTATATAATACTATTAATTATAATTTTAACAATTTCTTCAATCTTATTATTTTTTTTATTTCCAACTAAATTTTCATATATTTTTTTAAGATTAAAAACGTTTATGGATCCATCTAAAGGAGACAGCTTTCAAACCGATAAAGCACTAGCCGCAATTAAACAAGGTGGTTTAAAAGGGCAAGGAATGGGAGAGGGAATTTTAAAAGAAAGTGTCCCAGAAGCTCACACAGATTATATTATTGCTGTGATAACTGAGGAGTTTGGTTCCTTGGTTTCTATCGGAGTTATAACAATTTTTTTATATATATCTTACAAAATAATTAAAAACTGTATAAATAATTCTGATGATTTAACAAAAATTTCCCTTTGTGGACTATCTTCATTACTAATTTTTCAAACGTTTATACATATCGGGGTAAATACAAGTCTATTACCGACTACCGGTATGACTCTCCCATTTTTAAGCTACGGAGGTTCTTCTTTAATTGGAAGCTCAATTCTAGCAGGAGTAATTTTAAACTTAACTAAAAATAGATATTAAAATGAATAAAGAAAAAAAAATTTTAATTGCATCAGGAGGAACAGGTGGACATATTATTCCTGCATTAAGTTTATATGATTTTCTTAAAAATGAAAATTATATTGTAAAATTATCTACCGACTTAAGGGGGATGACCTATATAGAAAATATTAAAAAAGAAGAAATTAAAATAATTGACACGTCGACCATGGTGAAATCTAAAAGATTCAAATCTTTTTTTAAGATTATAGTAGCTATTATAAAATCATTTATTTTTTTAATAAAAGATAGACCATCTTTAGTAATAGGAATGGGTGGTTACTCTTCATTTCCAATTTGTTTTTCAGCAGTATTTTTGAAAATTCCAATTATTATATATGAAAACAATATTTGTTTTGGAAAGGCGAATAAATTTTTAGTTCCTTTTGCAAATAAAATTCTTGTTAATTTTAACGAATTTGAAGGAATAAAAGATAATTACAAACATAAAATTAAAGTAATCGGAAATATTCTGAGAAAAAAAATATTGGATCTTCATTATTCAAAAAATGATAATTTCGAAAAGTTTAATATTTTAATTTTAGGTGGAAGTCAGGCCGCTAAAATCTTCGCTGAAAAACTTCCAAATATTTTTATTGAACTTAATAAAAGAAAAATTAAAATTAAAATTTTTCAACAGTGCCAGCCAGAACAAAATGAGGATTTGGGGAAAGTTTACGAAAACAACAATATAGAATATTCAATATTTAACTATACTCATGACATTACAAGTGTTTACAAGCAATCAAATTTAGCTATTTCTCGAGCAGGTTCATCAGCTTTAGCAGAATTACTAAATTGCAGAATTCCTATAATTGCAATTCCACTTAGCCACTCTGCGGATGATCATCAATATAAAAACGCTTTGTATTATGAAAAAAAAGGTTTTGGCATTGTGATTAAAGAAGATAAAATAGAAAATGATTTGTTTCATTTAATTCAAAAACTGTATAATAATAAATCTACTTTAAACTTAATAAAATCAAATCAAAGTAAACATTCAGATACAGACGTGTTTAAAAGAGTTAATTCAGAATTAAAAGAATTTTTTGTATGAAAATTAATATTGGTCAAAAAGAAAATATTCATTTTATAGGTCTAGGTGGTATTGGAATGAGTGGTCTTGCTCAAGTTATGAAAACTATGGGATTTAAAATTCAGGGAAGTGACTTAAATATTAATAAGAACGTTGAAAATTGTAAAAACCTTGGAATAAAATTTTTCAAGGGCCACAAAAAATCAAATATTAAAAATGCTACAATTCTAGTTAAGTCATCAGCTATAAAAAATAATAACAGCGAAATAATAGAAGCTAAAAAAAGGAAGCTTCCAGTTTACGAGAGAGTGGAAATGTTAGCCAATATAGTCTCTTTGAAAAAAAACATAATAGTAACAGGCTCACATGGCAAAACTACTACGACATCATTAATTGCTAAAATACTTTTAGAATCTAAACTAGACCCAACCATAATTAATGGAGGAGTAATTAACTCTTTAAAAAATAATGCAAAATTAGGCAGGGGCGAGTGGACAGTTTTAGAAGCTGATGAGTCTGATGGAAGTTTTCTTAAACTTCCAATTAATTATTCTATAGTTACAAATATAGATAAGGAACATTTAGACTATTACAAAAATTTTAAAAATCTTGAAAAAAATTTTATAAAATTTATTAATAGGACCCCTCCAATAGGTAAATGTATTATTTGTGGAGATGATAAAAATATAAAAAATATCATTAAAAAAATTGATACAAATAATATTTTAACTTATGGATTTAATAAAAATAATTATTTTAAAATTACAAAGCCAAAATTTAATTCAAATAATTGTAAATTTGATTTAATAATTAAAAGTTTAAATAGAAAAAAAAAAATATTAAAAAATATAAAACTTAATTTAATAGGAAAACATAATATTCTAAACTCAGTTGCAGCTATAAGTGTTTGTCTTAGTCTCGGTATAAATATAAAGATAATTAAAAAGGCTTTAGTTAAGTTTACAGGAGTTCAAAGAAGGATGACAAAAATATTTGTAAAAAATGAAAATGAATTTTATGATGACTATGCACATCATCCGACTGAAATATCATCAGTGCTCGAGGCAATTAGAGACGTATCTGGTAAAAGAAAAATAATTTCAGTTTTTCAACCACATAGATACTCTAGATTGAAAATGTTAAAAAAAGAATTCTCTAAATCTTTTATTTTTTCAGATCAGGTTATTCTTTGTCCAGTTTATGCTGCAGGAGAAAAAATAGATAAAAATTTTAATCTAATTAATTTTGGAAATCAAATATCAATAAATTCTAATGTTCAAGTTGTTGTATTAAAAAATGAGGAAGAACTTAGAAAATTTATGAAAAAAAATTTAATCAAGAATGAGATAATTATTGGAATGGGTGCTGGCTCAATATCTAATTGGATGAGAAATTTAAAAACGATATATGCAGATAAATAATAAGATATTAATAAAAAATTTTGGAAAAAATATTTTTTTTAATGAGAAATTATCAAAGTATAGTTGGTTTAATTTAGGTGGACCGGCTAAAATATTTTTCAAACCAGAGAATGATTTTCAAATTATTAAATTTTTAAAAATTATAGAAAAAGACACACCTATAAAATGTTTAGGAGCTGGTTCGAATACATTAATTAGAGACGGAGGATACAATGGGGCAATAATAAAATTAAGTCCGAAATTTTCTTTTATTAATAAAGAAGAAAAAAATATTATAGAAGTTGGAGCAGCTACTCTTGATAAAAAATTATCCAACTATGCGTTAGAGAACTCACTAAGTGGTTTTGAATTTTTATCTTGTATACCTGGTTCTGTTGGTGGTGCAATTATTATGAATAGTGGATGCTATACTAATGAAATTTCGCAAATTTTATTATCCATCAAAACGGTAGATAGAAAAGGAAAGTTAAAAATAATTAATTCAGATGAAATCAAATTTAGCTATAGAGGAACAAATCTACCTAAAGACTTAATTATTTTATCTGCAAAATTCAAAGGCAATAAAGGCGAAAAGAAAAAAATTAAGGAAAAAATTAGTGAATTTATTGAATTAAAAAAAAAAGCACAACCTAGTCAAATCAAAACTTGTGGTAGCACATTTAAAAATCCCCATAATGAAAAAGCTTGGAAATTAATAAAAGAGTCTGATTGTGAAAATTTATCCTTCGGTGGAGCTAGCATCTCAAAAAAACATAACAATTTTTTTGTAAACAACGGGAACGCTACGTCAGATGATATTGAGAAGTTAATTAATGTGGTTAAAGAGAAAGTTTATAATAAAAAAAAAGTTAAGCTTGATTTAGAAATAAAATTAATAGGTGATCAGAAAATTAATGATTAAAAAGACAGTTTTAATTGTCATGGGCGGCAATTCAAGAGAGAGAGATATCAGTATTCAAACAGGAAAAGCGTGTATTAAGGCAATAAAAAAAATTGGCTATAATACAAAAATATTTGATCCTAAAAATGAGAGTTTTTTAGATATAAATAAAAATAAAGTAGATATCATTTTTAATGCTTTACATGGAGAAGAGGGAGAAGATGGATATGCTCAAAGTTTCTTTGAGTATTTAAAAATTCCTTATACTCATTCTGGTGTAATTTCATCTATGAATGCAATGAATAAAATAACTTCTAAAAAAATATTTATTAAGAATAATGTCAAAACTCCAAAATATAAAGTTTTACAAAAAAAATCATTTTCAAAAAAAATTCTTCAAGTCATAATTAAAAGTTCATCATTTAAATTTCCATTAGTAGTTAAACCAATTAGCGAAGGCTCAAGCATTGGTGTAAAAATTTGTAGTCATAAAAATAACTTGATTAAGAACATAAATTTATTATTTAAAACTTATGAAACACTCATTTTAGAAAATTTTATCGGCGGACAAGAAATTCAAGTAGCCGTACTTAATGGCAAGGCTATCGGTGCAATAGAGCTTAAACCAAAGAGAAAATTTTATGATTATAAAGCTAAATATTTTAAATCAGCAAAAACAAATCATATTATGCCGGCTAATGTAGAAAAAAGAAAATACTTTGAGGTACTTAAAATTGCAGAGAAATCGCACAAAATTTTAAAATGTAGAGGTGTAACGAGATCAGATTTTAAATTTTTTAATAATAAGTTTTTCTTACTTGAACTTAATACTCAACCTGGAATGACCAATCTATCTTTAGTTCCAGAAATAGCTGAATATAAAAAAATTT
>MDTE01170795.1_pt1 | contig 10997 bp, 7 predicted proteins | sample 811231 | NCBI WGS metagenome assembly MDTE01 (sample SAMN05326651, study PRJNA326480) | marine metagenome | isolation source: seawater | place: Indian Ocean: Red Sea | collected 2010 | reverse complement strand
GGTACCTTGATTGGCGAAATCGTTTTTATGTCATCACGAATCGTGCGGTGGGAGTGCGGGCTGGTGGTTTGAAATGTCGGCGGACGCTTGTGCCACATCGGTCCGTGTTGACAATCGGAGTCGGATCGGGTCCGGCGGGAAGTTCTTTTGGAAGGAAGTTCCCACCCGGATAGTGTCGTGTCGTTGCTGGGGGCGTTTTTTCTCGGCAGGGTGAATTGCTATGAGATGGGTTGCCAGGAGTGAGAATGATGTCTGAGTCCAGTTGGGTTCTTTCGAGCATCGCGCGTGATCTGCACGTTGATCAGTTCAGAATTGACGACGACGACGTGAAGGGGACTCCGAAGGGGTGGTCGGTCAAAAAACGAACGTTGCGAGGTGGGCGCCGCGAGGGTGTCGATCTGATTGAAGTCAACAACGGTGCGGTCAAGATTACCGTCGTGCCATCACGCGGAATGGGTGTCCGAGACGTTGTTGCGGGCAAGGAGCGGCTTGGGTGGCAGGCACCGATACAGGGGCCGGTGCATCCTCGAGACGTTGATCTGGGTGAGCCCAGTGGACTTGGTTGGCTTGACGGTTTCGATGAATTGCTGGTGAGGTGCGGGTTGGAGAGCAACGGAGCACCGGAGTTCGACGACCAGGGGCGATTGATGTACCCCTTGCACGGGAAAATTGCCAATCAACCGGCAGATGAAGTGACCGTGACAGTGGATCGCCGACGTGGCGAAATACGGGTGTCAGGAGTCGTTGACGAAATACGGTTCCATTTTCTGAAAGTTCGGATGGTGGCAACACTGGTGACTCGATTTGGCGAGTCCGGTTTTCAAATTCAGGACGACGTGGAGAATCTTTCGGCGTCGCCAGCCGAAATTCAGATGCTCTATCATTTCAACGTTGGTGTCCCATTGTTGGATGCGGGGTCGCAGCTGGTGGCGCCATCGGCAGAGGTCGTGCCACGGAATGATCATGCGGCCAGCGATGTGGCGTCGTACACCGATTACAGGGGGGAAGAGGCGGGATACGAGGAACAGGTGTATTTTCACCGGATGCATACCGCGGGGGATGGGCAGACGCGGGTGTTGCTCAAAAACGCTCACTCGAGTGCGGGGGTGAGCCTGCTTTACGATGCTCAAAAGCTACCCTGTTTTAGCCAGTGGAAGAACACGACGGCGGTCGTTGACGGTTACGTGACGGGAATTGAACCGGGAACGAATTTCCCCAATCCGCGGACCTACGAAGGCGCCCATGGGCGGGTGTTGAAGTTGGCCGGAGGCGCCAGTACAACGCTGGGCCTGGGGGTGGAATGGCACCGCGACGCCGCTTCTGTGAGAGCTGCAGAGACGGCCGTGGTGAAGATGAAGGCGGGACGTGAGACACGGGTGTTTCCCAAGCCACAAAAGGGGTGGTGTGCCGACGCGTGAGGCGACTCGGCGGTCGTGGAAAGTGGTGTGACAGCGGCATCGCAAGAGAATGGGGAGCCAGGAATGGGCCGGATGGAGTTCTGGGACGGTTTGCCGCGGTTGCGCACGCTGGCACTGGGGCTGGTGATGTCGGCGGTTCTGTCGGCCGCGGAACCGGAGGGGCTGCGGCAATGGGGGCAATGGCGTGGCCCACTGGCAACAGGTGTCGCACCGCTTGGAAACCCACCGACGGAGTGGAACGAGACCAAAAACGTGCGGTGGACAGCCCGCCTGCCCGGAGCTGGGCACTCCTCTCCCATCGTCTGGGGTGAGATGGTGTTCGTGACGGCAACCGTGCCACAAGGAGGCAAGGTTGAGCCGAAGCCGGATCCCGATCCGGGTGCCCACGACAACCTGCCGGTAACCCAGGCTCACCGATTTCTTGGAATCGCGTACAGCCGCTCAACCGGGCGAATGTTGTGGCAAAGAACGCTCGTCGAAGAACTGCCGCACGAAGGAGGCCACCACACCGGCAGCCTGGCGTCTCACTCTCCGGTGACCGATGGAAAACGGGTGTTTGCGTTCCTGGGGTCCCGCGGACTCTATTGCCTGGATCTCGAGGGTGCGGTCGTTTGGAAAAAGCGGCTGGGGAAGATGGCGACGAAACACAATCACGGTGAAGGTGCGTCGCCGATGCTGCACGGGCGGACCCTTGTCGTCAACTGGGATCACCAGGGGCAATCCAAAGCCGTGGCCTTTGACGCAGCGACAGGGAAGAAAAAATGGGAGGTCCAACGGGACGAAGTCACCTCGTGGTCCTCGCCGATCGTGGTTGAGTATGAGGGGCGTACGGTCGTGGTGATTTCCGGGACGAAATTCCTGCGCGGTTATGACCTGGAAACTGGCAACGTGTTGTGGAAGTGTTCTGGTTTGTCGAACAATATCGTGGCCACTCCGGTGTATGCAGACGGGATGGTGTTTGCCGGCAGTAGTTACGACACGCGGATCATGATGGGGATCAGGTTGGCCGGTGCTTCCGGAGATTTGAGTGGCAGCGAACACGTGGCCTGGAAGACCCGGCAAAGAACTCCGTATGTGCCCTCTCCCCTGCTGTACAAGGGCGGGTTGTATTTTTTGCGGCACTACCAGGGGATCTTGACGCGGCTTGATTCGCGGAGTGGTGACGAAACGACCGGGCCGTTCAGGCTTGGCGGTGTGGTCGACATCTATGCGTCACCTGTCGCTGCTGCCAACAGGATCTATATCACCGACCGCCGTGGCGCGACATTGGTTATCAGTGGTGATGCCAATCCGAAGTTCCTGGCTCGCAACGTTTTGAATGACAGTTTCAGTGCGTCGGCCGCGATCGTCGGCCGGGATTTGTTTCTACGAGGTGCCCGCAAACTGTACTGCATCGGTGAGCCGGAAGCCGGAAAGAGCAAGCAAAGCGGACAGCCGTCGGGCGGCTAGCACGAGCACGTGGTGGGAGCGTGCCGCACCGTCACGCGATGATGTCGTGGATCACACGTCCACCCACGTCGGTGAGCCGGAAATCTCGCCCGGAGTGCCGGAAGGTCAACTGTTCGTGGTCCAGGCCCATCAGGTGGAGGATGGTGGCGTGCAAATCACGAACGTGAGCGCGGTTTTCCACCGCCCGCATTCCAAATTCGTCAGTGGCTCCGTAGCGGTAGCCCGGCTTGACACCTCCGCCGGCCATCCAGACGGTGAACCCGAAATGGTTGTGGTCCCGGCCGGGCTTGTTGGCCGTGACGTCGGTGGTCGGGGTGCGACCGAACTCACCTCCCCACAGTACGAGTGTCTCGTCCAGCAACCCGCGAGTCTCGAGGTCGGTGAGCAAGGCGGCTATTGCACGGTCACATTCGAATGCCTTGGGACGGTGGTCGTTGATGTCGGTGTGGTCGTCCCAGGGGATGTCGGGAGCGAATGCCAGTTGGACGACGCGGACTCCCCGCTCGGACAGGCGGCGAGCGATCAAGGCGCCTTCCGCAAAGCCGCCGTATTTGCGACCACCGGCAACACCCTTGGTGGGTTCGGGGCCGATTCCGTACAGGTCGTGGGTGGCCTTGGATTCCCGGCTGATGTCGAAGGCCTCGGGTGCGGCAAACTGCATTCGAAACGCCAGTTCCAGTGATTCGATGCGAGCCTCAAGTGCCCGATCGGAACCGGACCGGGCCAGTTCCAGCCGATTCATTCTCTGTAAAAGTTCAAACTGTCGTCGTTGTGAGGGCCTGTTGAGTCCGGGGTTGTCGATGTTTGCCAGGACACGCTTGGGGTTGAAGTTGTGGGTGTCGATGAAGGTGCCGGAGTGGATTCCGGGAAGGAAATTGCTGCTCCAAGCGGTCGGGCCGGGACGCGGGTCACCGTTGTGGCTGATCACGACGAACGCCGGGAGGTCCTGGTTCTCGGTTCCCAAGCCGTAGCTGAGCCATGAGCCCCAGCTTGGGCGAGTGGGTTGGTTGGCGCCGATGTTCATCATCAGCAGGCCGGAAATGTGTTCGGGTATGTCGGTGTACATCGAGTTGATGAGGCAGAGCTTGTCAGCGTGTCGTGCCACGTGTGGAAAAAGTTCGCTGATCCAAAGCCCGCTGTGGCCGTGTTGTTGAAACCGGTAGGGAGAATGCAGGATCCCGGTTGTTTTTCGCTGTGTCTTGAGATCGACTGTCGAGGGCCGTTGTCCCTCGTACTTGGCCAGAAGAGGCTTGGGGTCAAACGTGTCGATGTGCGACGGGCCACCGTTCATCAGCAGGTGGATGATTCGCTTTGCGCGTGGGGCGAAATGCGGAGAGGCTCCGGTCAGCGGAGTGGAGGAGTCCTGGCCAAAGAGTTCGGCCAGGCCGATCATCCCGAGCCCGGCGGTTCCCTGGCTGAGCATCAGCCGCCTGGAAATAGGTGGGGGGGCGGTCACTTGGCAAAGATCCGACTGGAGGCGTGTGTTATGGACGGAAGAGGAATTCGTTGGATCCCAGCAGCGCCTGGCAATACTGTTCCCACCGCGTGAGTTTCTCGTTGTAGCTGTTGTCGGGTGCGTCCCCCAGGAAGTCACGGGCCACGGCCAATTCCTGCGAATTGGCTTGCCTCGCAAGGAGGAGTTGGACCGCCCGTGTGACTCGTTGGTCGACGGAGGAAGTTCCGGTGGCAACGCGAGCTGCCAACTGCCGGGCACGGGAAATTACGAAGGGGCTGTTGAGTGCGAAGAGTTGTTGTTGAGGGATCGTGGTGGCGGTGCGACCGCCGCTGCTGCTGCGAGGGTTGGGGAAGTCGAATAGCCTGAGCAACTTGTCGGAGGGCGTCTGAACGTCACGGTGGACGGCCGCGTAGATTGTCCTTCGTGAAGCCGTGAGTAAACCGTCGCTTGCCGGCCCACCAATCTGACTGTCCAACGATCCCGAAACGGAAAGCATTGAATCACGCCATGCTTCGATATCGAGCCGGAGTCTGGGCATCCGCCACACGAACCGGTTGTCCGGATCGATTCGGGTGTGCGTATCTCTGGATGCGGAGGAGAGCCGGTAAGTTGCAGAGAGTAGGATGTCGCGATGAATTTGTTTGAGTGACCAGTCGGAATCAATCAACCGGTGTGCGAGCCAGTCGAGAAGTTGTGGGTGGGTCGGCTTGTCGCCCATTCGTCCGAAATTGTTGGCAGTTCCGACAAGTCCGCGTCCGAAATGATGTTGCCAGATCCGGTTGACGATCACTCTCGCGGTCAACGGGTTTGTGGGGTTGGTGATGGAGCGGGCCAATTCGAGTCGACCACTTCCGGTGGTGAACAATGGCCGGGGCTGGGCGGCAAGTACCCGCAGGAAACGTCGTGGGGCCAGGGGGCCGGGCTTGCGCAGGTCACCGCGAAGGGCTATTCGCATGTCCGTGTTGCCTGTGTCCTGGACCGAGTGAACGCGTGGGAAACGGAATGACGTGTCGCGTTGAACTGCTGCCAGTTGAGCCGCAACGCGAGTGGCCAGGTCGGGCAAGTTGCTCTTCTTCGCCTCGGCCAGTTGTTTGGCGAGTTCGGCAATTTTCGATTTCGCCTTCTCGTAGTCGTCCTTTTCGTCGGGTGCGACAAACACCAGTTCGTCGACGTACCCGGTGTTGTTGAAAATGCCAGCCAGCGAGTAGTAGTCGACTGTTGGGATGGGGTCGAACTTGTGGTCATGGCACCGTGCACAGGAAACCGTCAGGGCCAGGAGGCCACGTGTGACGGTGTCAATTCGGTCGTCGAGTGTTTCGGCGCGGGCGATAGCGATTCCGTCAGGAGTTCCACCGTCGTCCTGGTACATCATTCCGAGTGAAAGAAGTCCGACGGCGATGACACCCTCCCTGCGTTCTGGGTGTGGCAGTAGATCTCCGGCGATTTGCTGGATGACAAACTGGTCGTACGGCAGGTCGGCGTTGAGGGCCGATACAACCCAATCGCGATACCGCCATGCGTGGGGTAGCGGCCTGTAATAAAATTCGGTCCGCAATTGGTCGTCGGCGTAGCGGGCAACGTCCAGCCAGTGCCGTCCCCATCGTTCCCCGTAGGCCGGGCTGGCCAACAGTCGGTCGACGAGACGTTTCCACGCGTCTGGGCGTGCGTCGGCGGTGAAGGCGTCACGTTCTTGCGTGGTGGGCGGCAGGCCGGTGAGGTCCAGCGTGATTCGACGAATCAGCGCATTTCGTGGGGCCTCGCCGACAGGAGCCAGGCGTTTCGCCTCGAGTCGGGCGAGGATGAACCGGTCGATCGGATTCCGGGGCCAAGCCGTGTTTTGGACCGGGGGTTGGTTGGGGCGTGTGAGCGGTTGGAAGGCCCAGTGCGTGCGGGCTTTTGCCCAGTCGATAGGCTGACTGGTGGCACGCGAGGGGCTGGAGTCCGTGCGGGGATCGGGGGCTCCACGGGAAATCCACTCGCGAAACAATTGGATTTCTGACTTGTCGAGGACGCCTTCCGGTGGCATGGCCAGGTCCTCGTCAGTGTATTCAACAGCTCGCATGAGACGACTTTTCTCGGGTGCGCCCGGGACAATGGCGACTCCGGAATCTCCGCCCTGTTTCCAGCCGGGACGTGAATCGAGACGGAGTCCACCCTCGAGGGGTTTGCTTTGACTCGAATGGCACGAGTAACAATGCTTGACGAGCAGTGGGCGAATCTTGTTCTCGAAGAACCGGAGATTCTCCTTGTCGGCCGGTGAACTGGCCCGGGCGGGGTGAACGCAGGCCAGGATCCCGAGTGCCACGGTCAGGAGAAATGAGGGGCTTTGAGGAAGCATGATTGCTTTTTGTAACCCAATGGAGGTTCGGTCAGGGTACCTGAGCCAGCCCGTGTTTCGAAAGACGAAATGCGTTGTTTGTCGTTGTGGTGGCGCGTATGCGGTGGCGGTAGAATGCTCGGCGGAGTTGGAGGAGGCTTGTCAGACGAGGAGATGGAGAGAGGCTGATGTCCAATTGCAAGTGTCTTGCGGCATGTGTTTTGTTTGTGTTCACAGTTGGTGACGCGATGGCCTTTGGAGAGGAAATGCGGAGTATTTCCGTGGCCGCGATCTCGTTTGTTCCCAGGAAGTTCGACCTGGAAAGCAACGCCGAAAAACTGGAGCAGATGTTCCGGCGGGCTTCGGCGGGCGGTGCCCAAATCGCTGTGGCACCGGAAGGGATCCTGGAGGGCTATGTCGTCAACGAGATCATCGCGGGAAAAGCTGCGGTCGAAGACATGAAACGTGTGGCCGTGGCCATCGATTCACCGATGATCAAACGGTTCCGAAAACTGGCTCGGGAGTTGGAGATGTGCCTGGTGTTCGGATTTGCGGAGCGGGTGTCCAAGGACGTTTTCAATTCCGCGGTTTTCATCGACGACGAGGGCCAGGTCTGCGGCACGTACCGCAAGATGCAGTTCGCCGAGGGATATCATCCCAGTTGGTGGTTCAACCGGCTGGGGCGCCGTAGCAGGGCGTTTGACACCCCGCTTGGTCGTTGTGGAATCCTCATTTGCAATGATCGCTGGAATCCACGTCTGGCGGAGATTCCAGCCCTGGATGGAGCTCAATTCCTGGTGATTCCCTCGTTCGGGTCCCGGTCGGCGGCTCAGGACCAAGCGGTCCTGGCCAGGGGGAAAGAAAATGGCTTGCCGGTGATCGAGGCCAATGTCGGTGTGACGTTGGTCGTCAACAAGGGCAAGATTGCCGTGGTCGACCGCCAGGAGGAAGCCGTGACCTTTGGGACGATCACTGTTGGCCCGCGGGTCAAGCGGTCGCGAAAAAAACGCGACAAGGTCGAACGCGCATTCCTGAAGTGGCGAGAGACCGAAATGGTCCGCCGCTACAACCGTACGCAGTCGCGACTGAAAAACGACCGCCGAGAATGATGCACGTCGCCTTTGGTCACTTGGCCTTGGCGCACATGACCCAGATCGGTGTTCCACCGGTCTTGTAGATCTTGATTGGTTCCAGGGCGCCCGTCTTTTTGTTGATCCTGTAGGTGTGCAGGTCGTTGGAACGTTGGCCACAGGCGAAAAAGTATCTGCCTTGCAGGTCGATACAGGTGGCGCGGGGATGGTACCCGGTTGGGTAGTGGCCCACGATCTTCATGTCGCCGGTCTTCGAGTCGATGGCCACGGCGCAGAGTGTGTCGTCAGGCTTCTGTCCCTTTGCCAACTCCGCGGTGCAGCGATTGGATACGTAGGCGAATCGACCGTTTGGGGTGATTTGAATGTCCGCGGCATGGCTGGACGATTTGTGGCCGGGGGGGAGCGTCGAGAGTGTCGTTTTTCGAGTCAATCGGCCCGTCTTCTTGTCGAACGCCCACGCGGTGATGCCGCCGCCGTTTTCGTTGGAGGTGTACCCAAATGGGAGCTTCGGGTGGTGCTTGTAGTGACGCGGTTCGTGGTAACGGTGGTCGGCGTCGGGGCCGTCAACAAAGGGTGGGTCATTGGCTACGAGTTTGCCGGCTTTTGTGTCGAGCACAAACTGGTACAGCTTGTTCGGGGACGTGTGCGGCACGTAGACGTATTTTCCGCTGAGATCCAGTTCGATGCAGTGGGCCGTTTTTGCGGTCTTGATGTGCGAAAGGAGTTTCGATGTCGCGACTCCATCCTTGATGCTGTACATCGTGACATCACCAGCACCGTAGTGGGCTGCGAGAAGGAAACGGCCGGTGGGGTCGACCTGGATGTAGGGAGGGCGTGACGTGATCTTGGCTGTGTCGAGCAGTTTGAGAGTGCCGTCCCGGTGTCGTTTGTAGGTGGCAACACCGGCGGCGTTTCCTTCGAGTCCCGTGACCGAAGCGTAGATGAACTTCTTGTCTGGCGAGAAGGCCATTGCTCCGCCGTTGCCCGGAAGGTCGACGGAGAATCTCTGGGTCAGATTGCCGGTGTCCTTGTCGATCTTGTAGGCGACGATGGTCTTGTCGGCCGTGGAAGCGAGGTAAAGGAGTTGGTCGGCGGCGGAAGTCGTACTGGGGGAGGTGGTCATGGCAAGGGCCAGGCAGGTGAGGGTCAGGTGACGCATCGGGGGACTCCTAGGTGTGTCGGCAAGTGGCGCGGGTGGTTATTGCAGCGTGACGAGTGGCCAGACGCAAGTGGTCAGGGGGGGAGCTTTGGGGGTTCGGGCAGTTTTAGCGGTTTCAGGAAATGATGCCTTCGAGAACCTCGCCGCCGATATCGGTCAATTGCCGGAGTCGGCCAGCGTGCAGGTACCGCAGTTCTTCGTCTTCGAGCCCCATCAGGTCCAGGATCGTCGCGTGGACATCCCGGATTGGAATTTGCTCTTCAGCGGCCCGTAAACCGAATTCGTCGGTGGCGCCCACTCGGGCTCCACCTCGGACGTTGCCTCCAGCCATCCACATCACCAGGGCCCACGAGTTGTGTTCACGACCCGGGCTGCCCCCGAGGCTCCCGTTAACGAATGGTGTGCGGCCCATTTCCGAGGCCCAAACGACGAGTGTTTCTTCCAGTAGGCCGCGTTGGGCGAGATCGGTCAGTAACGCGGATACCGGGCGATCGACCTCCTTGCTGTGGCGAATCATGCGTCCCTTGACGTCCCCGTGGTCGTCCCAGCTGTAGGCATTGTTCTGCACCCCGTGTATCAACATCGTGTAACGCACACCGTGTTCGACCATCCTCCGGGCCAGCAGGCATTGTCGTCCGAAGGCGGACGTCGACGGGTTGTCGAGTCCGTAAAGGCGTTGGATGTGGGCCGGTTCGCGGGAGAGGTCGACGACTCCCGGGGCCCGGGCCTGCATTCGGAACGCCAGTTCGTAGGCGTTGATTCGCGCTTCCAGGTCGCCGGCGTCGTGTCGGCGATCGAGGTGGCGGCGATTGAGGTAAGCCAGGAGGTCAAGTTCCTTCCTTTGGCTCGGGCGGGTGAGCCCCTTGGGAGAAGCGAGATTGAGGATTGGTGTTCCGGTGGGACGAAGCAGGGTTCCCTGGTAGGCAGCCGGCAAGTAGCCGTTGGCCCAGACAGCCGCACCATTCATGGGCGCTCCGCGTGGGTCCTGGATCACCACGTAACCGGGCATGTCCTGGTTGCCGGTTCCCAGGCCATAGGTCATCCATGAGCCCACTGAGGGACTGCCAGGGAATTGACTGCCAGTGGTCACGTGCAGTGTGGATGGGCCGTGGTTCTGGTTGTCTGTCTTGATGCCATGGATGAATGCCAGGCGGTCGGAGTGTTCTCGGAGGTGGGGGAACAACTCGGAGAAATGGTGGCCACTGTCACCGTGTTGCTTGAACTGGAACGGGCTGCCAACGATCGAATGAGGGAAAGTGAGCCGCCCTTGGAGTTCACCGGAGATATTCGGGATGCGATTGAGTGGTTTTCCGTGCAATTTGTTGAGAAGCGGTTTGTGCTCAAACGAATCGACCTGGCTGACTCCACCCTGCATGAAAAGGAAAATGCAGTGCTTGGCTCGCCGTGGTTTGTGTGGAACCTGGGCGGCGAGCGGGTTAGCAAGATCGCCTTCGGCCCGGGCGGCATCCGCGGTCAAACCTGCCAGGGCCAACGCTCCAATACCGTTGTAAGAGCGCGACAGGAAATCTCTTCGAGAGGCCGGGACCAGAGGAGGGTGCGTGTTTTGGGGCATTGGTGTGAAGGCTAGTCGATGTAAACGAATTCGTTGCTGTTGAGTAAGACTCGGCACAGCCCCACCAACGGTTCCGATGCAGCCGTTGAGAGGAAGGTCCCGAGTCGTTTTGTCTCCTCCGGCGATGGGTCGCGGCCATAGGCAACCTGGAACGCAAGAGTGAGTTGCCTGCCTGTGTCGTCGCCGGCTTCCGTACGGATCCGGTTGGCGAAATGGCGAGATTCCTGGTTCACAAACCGGCCGTTGTACATGGCCAGAGCCTGGAGCGGCGTGATGGAAGCGCGGCGTTTAGGACGCGACTGTTCGCAGACCAACGCGTCGAAAGCTTGCATGAACGGCATGCTGAGAGAACGTTGCTGGTAGATGTAAATACTGCGTTTGCGGCTGCGATCATCATCGTGGGTGAACCATTTGCTGGAGTTCCATTTGACGCGATCGGCGACGTCATCGGGAAGCATCGGAAAAATGGGAAGTCCGAAGTGTTCGGGGTTGAGGCGTCCGCTGGCAGCCAGGACGCTGTCCCGGACAGCTTCG
>MDTE01074651.1_pt1 | contig 10997 bp, 12 predicted proteins | sample 811231 | NCBI WGS metagenome assembly MDTE01 (sample SAMN05326651, study PRJNA326480) | marine metagenome | isolation source: seawater | place: Indian Ocean: Red Sea | collected 2010 | reverse complement strand
TATAAAGGTGATAATAGCGAATTCTGTCATATAAGTGGAATGACAATAAACAAGAGGAAGTTATTGTGAAAGGAAAAAGTTTAGATTTTGCAATAATCTGTGTTTTGCTTAACGGATTATTTTTTCTTCAATCTACGCTTGCAGAAGGAAGCATTGAAGAAGGCAAATCAAAATCGATGCTATGTTCTGCGTGCCATGGCCAAGATGGAAATAGTATTAATCCTGAATGGCCTAGTCTTGCAGGCCAGCATAAAAAGTATTTTGTAAATACACTTAAGGCTTATAAGAATGAAAGCAGAAAAAATGCGGTAATGTATCCATTAGTAATGACATTGTCCGAGCAGGATATGATGGATTTAGCTGCCTACTATCAGGCGCAAACACCAAAAAAGCTTTCATATGATTATGATTTAGCTAAAAGAGGAGAGTCATTATATCGAGGAGGCAACACATCTGGAGTTGCCGCATGTATAGCATGTCACGGGCCTAGAGGAAAAGGAAATCCTGGTGCTGGATACCCATCAATAGCAGGACAACACGCAAGTTACACTAAAAATGCGTTAATAGGATACACAAATGGAAATCGAAAACCTGGGATTAATGATATGATGCAAACTCTAGCTTCAAGAATGACCTCAGAGGAAATGAATGCAGTTGCAGAATATATTCAGGCTCTTGGATCAGAATAATATGACTAAAAAAACCATAACAGCTATTTTATCCCTATATTTTTTGTTGGTAGCTACCATTGTTGCTGCAGACAATCATTGGCAATTTGAAAATAATAAGCACTATAGAACCTTATCTATAGCAGAAAATTTATCCATTGCAGAAGAGAAGATAGAGGTTCTGGAGATATTCGCTTACTCTTGTAATCACTGCTTTAATTTTGAAACACATTTAGATCAATTTGAGAAAAGTAAAGCTGACTATATAGATTTTAAAAAAATGCCGGTTGTTTTTAATGATAATTACAAAATGCACGCAAGAATCTACTATACAGCAGAGTCATTAGGGAATTTAGATGTTATGCATAGAGAAATCTTTAAGGCCATGCATTTGGATAGAAAATCATTGATGGATGAAAACGAAATCTATGAAATATTTGAGAAACAGGGCGTTACAAAACAAGAATTCCTTAGTCGCTTTCGATCTTTCACAGTTGAAAGCAAGGTTAACCGAGCTCAAAGATTGACAAGTAAGTATAGAATTAGATCAACACCTACGATGGTGATTAATGGAAAATACACAGCCAATGGACCTGCTGTCAGGACTTTCGAAGATATGTTGGCAGTTTCTAAGGAATTAGCTGAGAGAGAGTTCTTAGCTCGTTAGTTCTATTAGCCAGCGCCTTTTAGCCAATTACTCTCACCAGATTTATAGATTTCTTTTTTCCAAATAGGAACTCTTTTTTTAACTTCATCGATAATATAGCGACAACCTTGGAAAGAATCATCACGATGAGCAGCAAGAACCCTAACTAAAACTGCGGTTTCACCTATCTCCAGTTTGCCAGTTCGGTGGATGCAAAAAACATCATCTACTTTGTATTTTGTTAAGGCTTCTTTCAGAATCAAAGAACCTTCTTTGATTGCCAGTTCTTTGTAACATTGGTACTCAAGCTTCCTTACAGCTTGTCCTAAATTATTGTCTCTTACAATACCTTCAAATATTGATTTAGCTCCAACTTTACTAGAAGGAAATTCCAACTCAATATTATTAGGGTTTATTATTTCCTCAGTGATAAGAAACATAGTCATCCACCTGTAACCGGAGGGATAAAAACCAACTTGTCATTGTCTTTTAGCCCAGATTCCCATGATGCAAAACTATCATTAATGGCAACTTTTAAATTAGGAGTATCGGGTAATTCATAGATTTGATCTAAGTGTTTATATATATCTTTAGGCGTGCTGTTTTTGGCTATTTTGATAGATTCTTTGTCCTTATTTGTAAGGTCCTTCAACTTAGCAAAGTAGTGAACCGTGATTTCAATCGTTTGACTCATAAAATCCTACTCAGGAAAGATTAATAATATTCTTATAGCAACATATATTACCAGCGCTCCAGTTAATCGGCGAATAAGTATTCCAGGGAATAATTTTAAGGCTAGGACACTTCCTATTTGTCCTCCAATTAAGACAGCTAAGAAAAGCCAAACATAATTGTTCAGAATCATCATTTCAATAGTCGTTTGCTTAGTTAGTTGTCCGCTAAGGCCAGCGATCGAATTAAAAAATATAAATACACTCGCAAAGGCAGCAATTTGTTTTGATGGGAGGCACTTTTGAAGATGAAGCAGAGGAGCAAATAGTATCCCTCCGCCAATGCCAACAAAACCTGCGATTAGGCCCAAAAAAACACTGATTATTCCATTCATTAAAATACCCGATCTTGAAAAGATCCACTTTCTTGGTTTATCTACTTCAGAATATCTAATAATCATTGCTAGCCCAGAAAGTAGAAGGCTAATTCCAAGAATCATCACAAACAAAGATTCACTAATGGTTAAAGTTCCAGCAAAAAAAGCTGCAGGTATTGAAACTGATATTATTGGAATTGCAAAACCCCATGGGACCAATTTGTTTCGCTGATATTGAATAGTGTTACCGGTAACCACAATAAGATTACAAATTAGAGCAATGATTGGTATTAACCAATAATCTATATCAGCAAGAATAAGCAGAGCATTATAGGTAGAGCCCCCACCGAATCCTACAGCAGCATATAAAACGGCAGTTAAAAAGAATAATAAAACAAAAAGAACTATCGCTAGCTCCTATTAATTCTTAGAGCAGTCATTCTTGCAATACAACATAAATTTTTGTTGCTAAAGACAGACTCTGATTTATAAATTTTGACTTCCCACACTTGCGTTCGAGACCCTATAAAAATTGGCTTAGCTATTCCTGTAACAATACCCTCTGTAGCAGATCTGAGATGGTTTGCATTTATTTCTTGGCCTACAATCTTATACTTCTCATTATCAATACAAAGCCCCGCACCAGTGCTTGCTAAAGTTTCTGCTAATCCCATTGACGCACCACCATGAAGCAGCCCGTAGGGCTGTTTTGTTTTTTCATTCACTGGCATTATGCCTTGCACATAATCATCGCCTATATCAGTAATTTCGATTTCAAGCGCTTCCATGAGTGTTTTCTCATGCACTTTATTTACTTTGTCCAACCTATTTAAATTGCTTTGATGCCAAATTTGAGCCATTTCTTAAATACCCCTATGAAAATATAGCAACATTATTGCTTTATTTTGAGAAGGGTGCAAAATGCTCTTTGATGAAAGCCTTATCAGTAAATGATCTCTCCAAGCAATACAAGAATGGAGTTCAAGCCTTAAGATCGGTTAATTTTGATGTTAATCAAGGTGATTTCTTTGCTTTGCTAGGACCTAATGGTGCCGGTAAAACAACAGCAATAGGTATTATTACGTCTCTGGTAACTAAAAGCTCAGGCAGTGTTAAAGTATTTGATTATGATATTGATAAACAACTAAGCCTAGCCAAAAGTTATCTTGGTGTTGTCCCACAAGAAATCAATTTAAATTTATTTGATAAATGTATTAACACCCTAGTCAACCAAGCTGGTTTTTATGGAATACCTCGTTCAGAGGCTAAGAAAAGAGCAAAAGATTTTCTAAAACAAATGGATCTCTGGGACAAAAGAAGCAGTAATGCCAGAGATCTTTCTGGAGGCATGAAGAGGAGATTGATGGTAGCGAGGGCATTGGTTAATAAACCAAGACTTCTATTATTAGATGAACCAACTGCAGGAGTAGACATTGAAACGAGACGAATGATGTGGGATTTTCTTCGAGAATTAAACCAGCAGGGCACAACTATTATTTTAACTACTCATTATTTGGAAGAGGCAGAACAACTCTGCGACCATGTTGCAATTATCGATGAGGGAGAAATTATTGAGAATGATTCTATGCTAAATGTGTTGGGAAAATTAAAAAAAGAAGTTTTTGTTTTAAATGTAGATAGTTCAATTGATATTGCTCCTGAAATACCTGGTTATGAAACGAGCCTCAGATCGCCTCGAGAAATTGAAGTTTCTGTATCTCAGTCTCAAGGTGTTAATGAAATTTTCACCGAGTTAAAGAAACTTGATATTAAAGTTATAAGCATGAGAAATAAAACAAGTAGATTGGAAGAACTTTTTATCGATTTAACAAATAATCGAACAAAAGAGGAATATTAAATGAATGCTCAGATGATCAGCATGATTGCTTTAGTCCGAAAAGAGACAACTAGAGTGCTTAGAATTTGGGTGCAGACGCTCATTCCGCCAGGGATTACAATGTCATTGTATTTTATTATTTTTGGCACTCTTATAGGAAGGCGTATAGGCGAGATGGATGGATATCCATACATGGAATACATAGCCCCTGGATTGATAATGATGTCAGTCATAACCAATTCATATGGTAATGTCGTTGGAAGTTTTTTTAACGCAAAGATTCAAAGGCATATTGAAGAATTATTAGTTTCACCTATGAGTGAAGCTTCAATTGTCATAGGGTATTTAGCAGGTGGAATTATAAGAGGTTTGTTTGTGGCTGCAGTAGTTTCATTTATTACTATGTTTTTTACTAATCTAAATATTAAATATCCTTTGTTAATGTTTGTAGTGATTATTATGACTGCAGGTGTGTTTTCTTTAGCAGGACTTCTAAATGCTATTTTTGCTAAGAAATTTGATGATATTGCTGTTATTCCTTCATTTGTTTTAGCGCCCTTGACCTATCTAGGAGGGGTTTTCTATACTGTGACACTATTGCCGGATTTTTGGCAGACGGCTTCTAAATTTAATCCAATACTTTATATGGTCAATTCAATGAGGTATAGCGTCTTAGGAGTTTCAGATATTGAAATATTAGATGGATTGTTGATGATTATTACTTTTTTTATAGTATTGCTTATCGCTTCTATACTTCTCTTAAAGAGAGGCATAGGCATAAGAGATTAAAACTTTCTATTTATAATAGATTCAGCCATATACTTAAGAGACTGAGCATTATCCCCGAAGACTGATATTTCATTTTGTGCCAACTCTAACAATTCATGAATTCTTTTTTTTGATATCTCTAAACCAAATATTATTGGGAATGAAGCTTTTTGTTTATTGATATCTGACTTTGAAGACTTGCCTATTATTTGGGTAGACCCTTCAGCTTCCAGTACATCATCTTTAATCTGAAAAGCTAATCCAAGTGCGTCAATATATCTTTCTAGCGCTGTTTTTTCTTCCAAAGAAATTTCAATGAAACAGGTAGGAGCTAAAATGCATGCCCTAAGAAGCTTTCCTGTTTTTTGGCGATATATATGTTCGATTTCTGATTGTTCGATAATATTTTCCTCTGCATTTAGATCTAATTGCTGGCCTCCGGTTATTCCATGAGAGCCAGTTGCACTCGAAATTAAAGAGATCAAAGAAGTATTAATTGATGGGTTCCCACCAAATGAATAATCTGTGGCTAATATTTCAAATGATAAAGATAAAAGTGCGTCCGCTGCAAGAATAGCAGTTGCTTCTCCATACACTTTATGGGTGGAGGGGTACCCCCTTCTTAAGTCATCATCATCCATGCAAGGTAGGTCGTCATGAACTAGTGAAAAACAATGGAGAAATTCAATTGAAGCTGCAGCAGGAATAAGTTTATGTGGATCAACTTTAATTGCTTCTGCAGAAGCAAAGGTTAAGAGCGGCCTAATTCTTTTACCTCCATTCATTACAGAGTAATTCATCGCTTGATGAAGATTCTTAGGTGGTATGTCTCCAGAAGGTAGTTTAGAGTTTAAATAGTTATCAATTTCTTCTCTATATATATTAATTTTTTCTTCGAAGCTCGGCATAACTATTCATTCCAATTTCTCTAATTGCTAGAGAGATACAGTATACTACCTGATAAATATTGTTAATTTTTAACTTAAGATCAAATTGTCAGAAGTAAAGTCAATAGCACACCCAAATTTTGCACTAATTAAATATTGGGGCAAGGCTGATACAGAGTTGAACATTCCTGCCATGAGTTCAATTTCTATAACTATAGATACACTAAGCTCCACTACAGAAATTTCAAAAAACACAAAAACGAGAGACAATATTTGGATATTAAATGATAGAAAACAAGACAATCTAGCACAGTTACTTCCAACTCTAGATTACCTAAATAAGATCTCAAAAAACAATCATGGTTGTACCATCAAATCCACTAACAATTTCCCTACATCTGCTGGGCTTGCCTCATCAGCATCAGGTATCGCTTCATTAGTTATTGCTTATAACCAGCTATTTGATCTAAATTTGGAGTTTGATACTTTAGTGGAAGCTTCAATTCTAGGCTCAGGCTCTGCACCAAGGTCATTACTTGGAGGTTTTGTTATTTTAAACTCCGGAGACCAACTTAGCTGTCGTAATATTCTCCAGCCTGATGATTGGCCTCTTAGTCTGATTATTTGTATTACAGATGATAATGAGAAAAGTATTAGCTCAAGAGAAGGGATGGAGATCTCCAGGAGAACATCTCCTCTATATAAAGAGTGGTTGGACTCAAATAAAATAGATATACAAAAAGCTAGAGCAGCAATTTCTGAAAAGAACATAAATAGTTTGGGAGAAATTGCTGAAGAGAACTGTTTCAGAATGCATGAAGTAATGAGAACTTCTCAACCAAGTATCAATTATATAAATGAAAAAACAACTCTATGTATTGATGAGTTGAAAAACATTAGAAGCAGTGGAGTTGATCTTTTTTTTACTATAGATGCAGGTCCACAAGTCAAGATAGTTTGTAATTATGAGGATAAAGATTTAATTAAGAAAAAACTTTTGGGTAAGCCTTATATAATTGATTTACTCGAAGCAAATATTGGCTATGGGGCTAGGTTGGTTAATGAAGACTGAAATATCAACACCAGGAAAAGTATTCTTATCTGGTGAATATCTTGTTCTCGACGGCTCATTAGCAACCATATTAGCCACTAAGCAGAAAGCTAATATTACAATTGAAGGAAATAGTGGTCCCAATAATATTTTACATTCTTTGCCTCTAAATAAATCTTTTACTTTTGCCGTAAATGATAACTTTCAGATTCAATGGAATGATAAGGACCCTAAAGAATTAGGCTTACTAATAGAGCTCGCGATTCTAGAGATGAAAATCAGACCAAAAAATACTACATTTACTATTGATACAACTGAATTATATTACAACAATAAAAAAATAGGCATTGGTTCAAGTGCAGCTATTTCTTTATCATTAATCAAGGCGATTGATTCACATTTCGGTATTAAAAGCAGAACTAATGCAATTATTGATAAAGCTATTAGATTACATAAGAAGAAACAAAGTAATCTTGGGAGTGGTTTAGATATAATTGCCTCTTTTTCAGATGAAAGATTAATAGAATGCGATATTAATTCACTAACAAATAAAACTTGGAAGAAACATCAATGGCCCTCAAATCTTTTCATTAAGGGTGTCCTTACAAATCATGAAAGTATAACCACAAAAATGATAGATAAATATAATCAAGGACATCTTCTTAATAAAGAATTTTTTGAAACACTTAAATTTGACGCTGATAAAGTCTTGGAGAAATTATCAATGTCTTGGTCAGAAAAGAACACTTCATCCGTTCTAAGGTATATGGAGGATTATAAAATTATTATGCAACGCCTTAATCAGCAATACACGATAGGAATATATACAGATCAACATCAAGCACTGCTTGATTTAGCTAATAAATTCGAGATATTTTATAAGCCGTCAGGAGCGGGGGGAGGCGATTTAGGTTTTATGCTTACGGACAATCAAAGTAATCTTAAGAAATTTAATAACTTACTTATTGATAATAATTTTAAGACTATCGATTTGATCTAAAAAAGTGAAATTACCTAATTTGATCAACCTCTTCCTGAGAGAAGTCATCAACGTTAATTATATCGTCGCATATTAAATTATATTCTTTTAGTAAACCAGCTTGTTCTTCTGAAATAATTGATTCATTAATAGCAGAGTCTAATAGTTCATCAATGGTATTACCTTTGATTAGTCCTTTCTTTTTAGCTGTCTGTATTTCTGATTTTATAAAATGACAGGATTCATATAATTCAAGTGCTTTATTCATTTGAGCATAATGATTTGTGGGCTCTTCTTGAAGATAAATACCATTTATTAAGTTTTCCCGTGTTTTTGTTTTTCTGGATATGAGTTTCCCTATTTTTAATGTTTCCTCAATCGTTGGCCCAGAAAAGTTTCTTCCTAATGGGAAAATAATCAGTTTGATCAGAATGCCTATAAATTTATTAGGAAAGTTAGATAAAGTTTGATGTATTTTCTCTTGGGCCTCTGAAATCAGAGTTTTTTGTGTCCAATGCACTAAAGGAAGCTCAGCTTCTTTATCTCCTGTATCCTCATAATATTTTAAAGAGACACTAGCTAAATAGAGTGAACTTAGAACATCACCTAATCTAGCAGAGATAGTTTCTTTTCTTTTTAGCGAACCACCCATTACAACCATTGAAATATCTGTTAGTAATGCAAAAGCAGCACTAAATCTATTTATTTGTCGATAATAGGCTGCAGTTTCATCCATTACAGGACTATCAGTAAATCTATCTGTTATGCCCCTAATAAAGGCACTCGCAGCATTAGTTACCGTGTAGCCAATATGGTTAAAGAGATGGATATCAAACTGTTCTATGGCTTCTGTTTCGTCTTGTAAATTGGCAGCTTCGATTTCTTTTAGCACATAAGGGTGGCATCTAAATGCACCTTGGCCAAAAATGATAAGGCTTCTTGTCATTATGTTTGCGCCCTCTACAGTTATACCTATAGGCGCGGCTTCATGAGCTGTAGACAAATAATTTTTTGGACCCAGCATAACTGCTTTACCCCCATGGATATCCATTGCATCAATACCGATCAATCTAGCTAATTCAGTTGTGTGATACTTCATGATTGCAGAAATTACTGAAGGTTTTTGGCCCGCGCCTATAGCCATTGCAGTTGTCGTTAATGAGGAATTAATAATGTAAGCTCTTCCTGCTATTCTTCCTAGAGGCTCTAAAATACCTTCAAATTCAGCAATTGGCATTCCAAATTGTTCTCTCACCCTTGCATAGGGGCCTGTTACTGCCACTGCAGATTTTGCTCCACTCATAGCCCCTGATGGCAATGAAATAGCTCTACCTGCAGAAAGACAATCAGTTAACATTTTCCAACCACCACCTGCTTGTTCAATACCTCCAATAATAAAATCTAGAGGAATAAAGACATCATTACCAATAATTGTTCCATTCATAAATGGAGTTCCAATGGGTATATGTCTCCTGCCTGTTTCAAGACCTTCTAAGTCACTTGGAAGAAGAGCACATGTTATCCCATAATCTTTTGTTTCCCCTATTAGATGATCTGGATCTGAGAGCTTAAACGCCAAACCAATTAATGTTGCAATTGGTGCTAGTGTGATATATCTCTTATTGAAATTAAGTTTAATTCCTATAATTTCTTGTCCTTCATAAATTCCTTTACAGACTATCCCTGTATCAGGAATAGAGGTTGCATCAGAGCCAGCATATGGACCAGTAAGAGCAAAACATGGAATCAATTCGCCACTGGCAAGCTTTGGTAGATATTCTTCTCTTTGTTTCTCGGTCCCATAATGCATTAATAGTTCAGCTGGCCCTAATGAATTTGGAACACCAGCAATTGAGCTTAATGTTGGGCTTCTCGAACCAATTTTGGCCATCACAGAAGCAACACCAAGAGGACTAAATTCTAGACCGCCATATTGTTTTGGAATAATAAGTGATAAGAAGCCTTCTTTTTTTACGAAATCATAGACCTCTTCAGGAAGGTCATAGTCTTTGTGAATAACTTGCCATTCATCTATCATTTCACAAACTGTGTTTACTGGGCCATCTAAGAAAGCTTGTTCCTCTGAAGTTAAATTTGGTTTCGGGTTACTTCTCAAAACCTCCCAATTTGGATTTCCAGTAAATAACTCTGCATCCCACCATACACTCCCAGACTCGATAGCTTCTTGCTCCGTTTTTGAAATTTTTGGTAATAGAGTTCTATACAGTTTTAGAATTCTTGCGCTGTAGTAATTACGCCTAATCTCAGGAATATTTAATGAAACCAATAAGCCAAAAATTACCCATAATAAAACAAGATAGAAACCTGATGTCCCTCCCATAATTGTGTATAAAATTAGTAAAATGCCCAGTGATATTGTGCTTTCACGTAATGCAATAGATCTATATGCAAGAACTAAAATTGTAGTTGTTGCAACCAAAAACCAAAATAAAAAACTTAGCATTGTACTTAATTAGGTTTTAATAGATTTTCTTATCTTTCCCAAAGGTTGGACCGTGGATTCTACTACTTAAGATTGAAGTTGTCTAAAGATTAGAGTAGGTGCTTAATAGCTTCTCGTTCTTCAAGAAGCTCTTGTTCGCTAATTTTAATTGATTCCAGGCTAAACTCATCTATATCTAAGTCCTGAACAATTGAGTATTCTTTATCTATACAAGTAATAGGGTAAGAAAAAATTATACCTTCTTGGATTCCGTAACTGCCGTCACTGGGGACTGCCATGCTAACCCAGTCATCTTCTGAGCTTCCGAGTTCCCAATCTCGCATATGGTCGATTGCAGCAGAGGCTGCTGAAGCAGCACTTGATAAGCCTCTAGCTTGTATAATTTCTGCCCCTCTTTTTTGAACTCTAGGTATGAACTCATTCCTAACCCATTTTTGATCTAGAATATCTATTGCATTCTTAGAATTGATTAAAGCATTCGTAATATCAGGATACTGAGTTGTTGAGTGATTACCCCATATTGCTACTTTTTTAATTTCGCTGCTATGAATACCTGTTTTTTTAGCAAGCTGGGCAATTGCTCTATTATGATCAAGGCGCATCATTGCATTAAAAGACCTAGGATTAATGTCAGGAGCATTATTTGATG
>MDTE01050668.1_pt1 | contig 10999 bp, 20 predicted proteins | sample 811231 | NCBI WGS metagenome assembly MDTE01 (sample SAMN05326651, study PRJNA326480) | marine metagenome | isolation source: seawater | place: Indian Ocean: Red Sea | collected 2010 | reverse complement strand
GCACCGCCAGATCAGAAGCACCGCAGATGTTTACTCTTGGGGCCAGGGTCTGCCAGATTCTTTATATTATAAAGAATGGGGGTCCGCACGTTAAACGTGCGGATGCCCCCGCAAGGAGAGCCACCCTATAAAGAATCCTCCTCGTATTCTAGGGACTGGATGTACTCTTTGTTTTGTCTACAGGTACCGTGAACATCAATCTCTTGATGCCAGTGTGCTGTAGTATGAAGACCCTCTATTAAAGCTAGCATAGTCAGTAGCATCATTGGAAGCATCCATAGTGGGTGACCTGCTACTTCTCCAGTGGTTCGTTTCATAGGACTATTATTGCATAAAAAAAGACCCCTGTAAAGGGGTCTTTATTTTTATTCGTAAACTAAGATCAGAATACGAACTTGGCACCAACCTTAGCACCCCAATCGATGATGTTGTCACCATCGCTATCTTCACCAGCTGAGATACCAGCGATCTCTCCGTAGAATGAAAGATCTTCAGTAGCAGCGATAGAAGCACCAACCTTACCAGAAAGTTCGGTTTCTGTGTCTCCATCAGACTCAGTGTGAACAAGAGCAGGGCCGCCTTGTACATAGTAAGCAATCTTACCCTCAGATGCGCTACCTTCGTATCCTACGTGTACGTCGGTAGTAGCTGAAGCATAGTCTCCATCAGGATATGAAGCATTAGCTTCGACATTCACATAAGGACCAGCAAAAGCAGCTGTAGAGAGTAGAAATGGGCTAGCAGCAAGAGCTGCGATTGTTGACTTGATAGACATTGTAGTAGTTTTTGTCTCGCAGAGTGGTATAGTTACCTGCGGATGATAGAAGTCTCGACTTGACTTCGTGTTAGGTTTCCTTTCCTGACCTAGCGCGAGTAATTGAGGCATTCGGACAATACTGGGTACACAATGGAGCGTCCTCCTTGTGTTAAGTTATTTATCAAAATACAAATTTCACAATTTGTAAAATGAGTACGGGTCTCTACCACCAAAGATGACGGTACCGTCCCGAAGACCGATATCATAACACTCGATGGTACTTTCTGTCAAGCAGAAGTAGCTTTCGACCTTAGCGTCCCTGATACGACAGTCAATTCCCACATCACCGTTCCAAGACACACCATCAAAAGTGCATATCATATCACAGTCACGGTTATCAATGTTCTCCACGATAACCTGTGTATCTGAGATCGTACTCAGTCTATGCCACCGTTCACGATATGGATCTGCCTCACCTCTGTACTCATACCATTGCTTACAGTGTATGAGACCATCCTCTTCAGTGTACGAAAGGTATACGTGTGCCCACCTAGTAGGGTTACTCTGTGCTTGCTTTAAATTTGTCCATCTACCTAGCAACCAATCTTTCATTGGTAACAGAATAGAAACTCATTCACAAACTTCTCTGCCTTCTCAGCACCAAACTTACCAGAGAGATACCCTTTAACTGGATCAAGTTTGGCCATATAAGTATCAAAATCTTTATACTCTAGTACATCCATCCCTTCTGGACGTGCACCATCAACCATCTTCCTATACTCATACAAATACTTCTTAAACATAGGTAGATGCTCATCAACTGTATCAAACGTACAGTATGCTATGTAAATGTTCTTGGAGAAATGATTACCTGGTTCAAAGAATCTATAGTCACCTTTACCCTCAGGTAAACCTTCAACCTCAAACAAATAATTCTCTACTGGATGCTGGAAATCAAATACAATGATGACTTTCTTCTCAAAGAAACCCATCAGATCCATACCAAAACAAGGTAGGTTAGCACCTGTCTTAGGATAGATGATATGATTATAGATATCAGATCTCTTATCCCAGATGTGTGCTTCTCTACCTTTAATAAACTGAGGACCAATACGAATGTTGGCTTTCAAATGACAATCCTTTGCTTCCCAATCTGCCCACTGTGATCTGAATACTAGATCAGGGAACTGCTCATTGAGAGCATCGATATAATTTTTCCAAATTGTCATTTCAGTGTTAAGTTAAAGCTCACTATTATTTTATCATCATCAGATTGATTTGGATCTGTCTCGTGTTCCAACCAACCAGGAAACATTAAAAGAGTACCAGTCTCAGGTGTTATCTCAATGTCACCTGCTGTCTGGAAGATCAAATCAGCGTGATAAAGATGGTTAACTAGTGGTCCTAGAGGATTATAAAATCTTATAGGTCCAGCACCCTCAGGTTGTCTTAGATAATATGCTCCACTAATCATAGAGTTAGCGTGTGTATGCCTAGGAATAAAAGCATCTTTCCCATACACAGTCCACCAAGCTTGTTGAGCATTCATATCTACTTCGGGTACGAAATTCCTGTATGTCTGGTAGATCGCTCCCATTATATGTTTCATTAAAGGAAAGTAACGATCCTCTTGAAACAAATTAAAATCGTAGTAGGACGTTAGACCGTGCTTGTCTTTGTCAAACGTACCTTGAATAGATTTGTATCTTGTATCTTTATACTGTAGTTTTCCTCTGTCCTCGTATATGATATCAAGTATGGTATCAAAAGAAGGAGGTGCTGTAGGCACCTCCAAGATAGAAAAAACATCACGTGTATGCTTTTGCATCAGTCATCATCTTCAGGGAATGCAGATACTCCTGACTGCGTTGCAGTACCTAAGGAGATATGATCTTCCCCTACACCATAATCAAATGGAACTGTCTCAGCAGCACCATAACTCTGTGTATTGAATGAAATAATATCATCCGACATACCACCTGGTAATCCACCGCCAAAGGTAACATCACCACCAAAATCTAGTGGAGTGTTAGTGTAAAGATTCTCATCGTAGTTAATGACAATCTTATCTTCGTGCTTATGATTCTCAGCAATACTACGGAGACCTAGGTAGTGTCTCCATAGTTCACTAAGAGTATTTGTCTCCATATTATTATTCAATGCTTCAATGACTGCTTTCTTAGCAGACTCTGCAGCTCCTTTTAATGATTCGCAACTCATTTCTTTAGTTCCAAATAGCAATAGTTAAAGTGTCTACGACCTTTATCTGTGTGAAGATACTTGTCGAGTTCAAATTTTTGCTCAGAGGCTTCCACCTCTTCTCTCACTGTAATGATCCTCTGCATAGCAGCAGGACTGGATTTAACAACCCATCCCATAATTAATAGACTCCACTTTCAAATAGGTCAGCTTCGACTGAATCCAAGATAACATTATAGTCATCTTCTGGATCGTCGTATAATTGTACTCCTCTGTCTTCATAATATCTGATCAGTTTCTGATACAAAGATGGATAATCCTCGTCAATTGAAACCTCTCCAGATACAGCAGCAGTAAGCTTTTGAAATTCTTTAGAGAACTTTGAAGCGAATGCGGACTTCTTAGACATTGTTTTAAGGTGTCGTTAACAGTATAGGTTAGATGTGATTCCTTGTCAAGACTATATGTCACAGACAGGAATGTCGATGCGTGATGGATCTTGTGGAACCATCATATACTTTGAACCATCAGCACGCTTAACCAAAAAGACTTCACCTGCTTCAGTTCTTTTGTCGTATGCATCTTTATTCTTCTGCACTTCAGATTCAGTTACTTCAATTATGTTCATTGGTATTCATAAGTTGTGCCCAATCCTTATTGAATTGGTTCAGACCAGTTGTTGTCATTAAATGATTATACATTCCATCAAAGATCTTCGGTGGCATTGTACATATATCTGCACCTTGTGCAAAGCTATATTCAACGTCAGCGACAGTTCTGATAGATGCAGCCAGAATTTCTGTGTTGTAGAACTCTTCCCAATCGTGGTTGAGTACTTCTCTGATCCGTTTGATCAGACTTACACCCCCAAATCTCTGATCATCAACTCTGCCTACAAAAGGAGAGATGTATCTAGCACCTGCTTTGACGCTTAGAATCGCCTGTGAGACGCTAAAGATAAGGGTAACGTTAACATCAGTACCTTCTTGTGCCAGCGTTCTACACGCCTTTAGTCCCTCTACAGAGCAGGGTACCTTGATAGTAACGTTAGGTGAAATATCTATGTAAGGTTGTGCCAACCTGACCATTTCCTCAGCAGTATCTGCAGTTACTTCAGCAGAGATACTAGCTTCACTAGAAAACAGTGCAGAGATGTCACGTATAACATCGACAGGATCCTTGCCCTCCTTCAACATCAAGGTAGGGTTAGTGGTTACACCATCGATTAATCCAGTGGATGTTGCTTCACATACTGTGAAGACATTGGATGTGTCAAGAAAAATTTTCATTCGTGTGTCCAAGATGACCATATTGTACCAGAAACTGACGCATTTGGGTCTCTTGTCACACAAAAGCAATCAAAGGCAGCACTAATTCGTGTACCTTTTCCTTTGTATGATCTGACTGCGTGAGAAATATCTGGTGGGAACAGCGTTACCTGTCCATAATTATTCGGCACGTCAACTTTCTCTGTTCCTAGAATATATGTAGTAGCAGTTTCTGTCTCAGCACCCAAAAATATATTACCTGATACCGACTGCGGAAAATCTTTATAATTGTCTGGGGTACCAAAGTGTCGGTGTGGGTATATCTTATTATCTAATCTCAAAATATTACCCCAAGATTTGATCTTCATTACCTCACCATATTTAAGGTCAAGATAATCAGCAACAAACTCTTTGACATACGGGTACCCGATCTTATACCACTCCTCTACATCTACAAGGAGATTATAGTACGTCATCTTACCAGTGATCTGATCCTCAGGATAGTTGTACGTTGACTCACCCTGCTCAAGGATATTTTTCTCAGAATCTAGTAAAGACTGCCTTAATATATCAGCCTTACGTTCAGGGATCTGGTAAAATTTTATACCGTAATCACCTAGTTTCAAAGTTAATTCTCCGTATCTTTCGCTGTCTTCTACTCTCCTGAAACTGTTTGTCTTCAGTAGATAGGACTCCATTATCAGAGGAAGCAATCTTGTCCTGAGATACAACTTCAATCTCAGAAAGATCTGTTCCAGTTATAGTGGTACCAGAAATGGTTGCCATATTAGGACAACCACAACACTTAGTTTCTATAGTATAACTGGTAACTTCTTTACCGCATTTTTTACATCTAATTGTTATCATCTTACTTCCATAAGAACTCGAAAGGACATTTCTCTTCTTCTACATCATCTTTAATCATTGCCCAAGACTTCTTAGGCAACCAGTTTTTTATACCTTGATTGGTTCTAAACTTTCTTTGTACTTCTTTAGGTGGTTGTATATCATCCCATCTTTCTAACTCATAACTGTTATCAGATGCACCTCTAAAACGTACACAATACAATGGCATACCACGAGGGATATCAACACTGGTAGCCCAGCATTTATAAGCACCATTAATAGATCTATACCATCTACCTAGAGGAAATTCTGCACAGATAAGTTCCATCCCAGTCTTATGATGTAGTTCTGGGAAAGGCACCATCTCAACCCATAGATTTTTATTTGGTTTCTCAGGCCAAAACATCATACTCTGTGCCCATTGGATGACTAGATGATCCCAGTATGATATGGGTGCAGTCTTAGTCTTACCACTGTCGTATGATCCTATCTTTCCTTCCTGTACGTAGATGTAATCTGCTGCCCTATTCCTAGGGAAACTAGACTCATATACTAACCCGTCCTCCTTCTGCCATTTAAAAGAAATATCTAGCTGATTGAATACTACAAATGTATTACCCCAATACTGTTTCCAAGCAGGACATTTGTAATAACTGTGATCCTTATGATCATCCTTAGCATACTCTATATATGTGACAGGTGGTATATACAGCTCATCTATAAACAATGGATGAACCATATCCGTCTGCTGCAGACTATTAGTTGCCTTGATAGTCTGGTAATTAGGATTGTAATATATCTTTGTCACGGTAGGAAATCAGTAATACGGGAATGCCAAGGTCTTTCTTTCTCATCCTTCTTAATAAGGTTCCAAGATATACCCTTGATCCATTGCTTAACAGCACTGTGTTGATTAGCTTTAATCTTCAACCAATCAGGTGGTTCTGCTTCGTGCCACTTCTTTAGATCATAAGCACTATTCTTACCACCTCTGAAACGCATCACATACATAGGATCTCCACGCTTCAATTTAAACTTAGTTGCGTGTGCTTTAAATGCTGCATTAGTAGCCTTATGCCACCTACTAAATGGATACTCTACACTAATAAACTCTAACCCTGTATCGTGGAACGTCATAGGGTAAGCACATAACTCCACCCATATATTCCTTTCCTTATTGGGTAACCATAAGAATAAAAGTTGTGGTAATTGGAATACTAGATTACCAACATATGATAGTCCTATCTGTGTGCTGTTATAATTCACACCCTCACCACGAAGTTTACCCTCGTTGATCATCATATAATCTTGAAACCTACTGGGTCTAAAACTCTGTTGAGTAATGAAACCACTCTCCTTCTCCCATTCTACCTCCAGATCCATCTGGTTAAAGACTACCCAACTGTTAGCCCAATAACTCTTCCAAGCAGGACACTCCCAATAACTATGTCTATTATGTCTCTCTTCCTCATACTCTAGAACACGCTTAGGAGGTATGAATGCGTGCTCAGAATGTAAAGGATGATCCCATATATTAGTATTGGTATTAGGTGGTTGCTCGACAAACCCTGACGGTAAATGATAGCAGGGTGCATAATTAATTTTAACGACCATTACTTAGGTTCTCCAGGGCGTGCTGATCCATACATTCTAAGATCAAGGTTAGGGTCAGTGATAAGTTCATACTTCAGAGCATACGTGAATCGGACTTGATCAGACATAGGTCTTGCCCTATGCCATATACCACCATTAAAACAGACTGCCCTATTAGGTAAGGGTAGACTACCAAAGATGTGATCTTCAGCCCAGAACTCTGTGCATCCTCCTTGATTACGTTCCCACTTTAAATGAGGATAGTATAGCACAGTATATGCTTCTAGTCCATCAATAGGTGACACATCTAGATGCCACTGTGGTTCCTCACCAGGCATAAAGACATTACAATATACTCTGACTAGTTCATAGTCTTTTATACAAGGGAATGAGTCACGTGATACCTGATCAAACTTATGATAGATCTGTTCGTGCTCTCTTATATTGACAGTACATCCAGTAGGAAGATTAGGATCAAAATCATATTCACCCCAACGAGCTTCCATATTCAAAGCATACTGTATCGCCTTGAGTTGTAACCTCTTCTCTAAGAAGTTATCTTTAGTGTAAATCTCTAGGGACATATGCCAAGGATCATCTCATATAGATGCATCACGTTCTCGAATACCATATCATCCTGAGCAATGCTCATCTTGCTACCCTTACCGTGTTGCTCCATACCATTACAATAGTCCAACCATCTCAATGAAGTCTTTAATGGTTCACCAAATTCAAGACCTCCCATAATACGAAAGGGTCTTACACCAGGTTGACAGAACCAATGTACTATTTCTTCTGCGTCGATACCTATATTCTTCTGTACTATCTCTCTATCTACATTCAATCCTGTCTGAAAAAATTCAGTGCCGTATATAGCGTGAAAAAGACCTGCACGTTGTTCGTACTCAGGTCTCTCGTAGTGTGCAAGCATCTCCTGCACACCTACTAAATGTTGTAGAAGATTTCTAGAGTCGTGAGGGATCTCCTCACACCCTATCTTCTTTAAAAATTCAATCTCTTTCTTCACTGGATAACGTCACTATAGAATCATCTGTTTCTTCAAGCCACTCGCTGAACTCCTCCATCAAACAAAGACAACCCTGTGCGTCACCTTCTTTTGAGAGATAAGACAAGCGTTCGATAACGTAGTCTTTAATCGGATCCAGGTCCATAGTCCTTGCGATAGTAACGTCCTAAGATGTTGCTATTGTAGAACGCTGGCTCTCCATTGTCAAGAGTTTCAGCCAATACATTATGTAAAAATAATTGTCTGGTCTCCTCGTAGTTTACTCTTCCTTTTGTGGAGTGGACTGAGAGGATTTCTCTTTTGAAATTTCCATTCCCCAGAAGTTTCCTGTCCTCTGCAAGTTCCTTAGAACTTCCGTAGTATGTTTTCCAGTTACTCTCACTCGTCCTCCTGCGTCCACCACCTCTAGGCTTTCGTTTTTGTATGAAGTACTTGCGTCCGATGTACCTCTTGCCCGATCGCAAATTTGTAATGCAGTAGACGTAACCGAAGAAATCGTTAATGTCGTCAGAAGTAAAAGTTGTACCCTGATAGCACCAGGGGTTTTCATAACATCCTTCAACCACTGAGGTCGTTGTGGTGGTCGCCATCCCATAATCTTAATATCTCTACCCATATTTATTCAGACTTTTCAATCTGTTCTTCTAGCTTTGCTTTTGCTGCTTTAATACCAGCAAGTCTTTCCTCTAGGGACTCTTCAAAGAAAGTATACATTTTTAATTTCTTTGCCCGACGTTCCTCTAGAGTCATCTTAGAGAATTTACAAAACATTGTTCTTTACATTGAGTAACATATTATTTAGTCCCAGGGGTCTGGTATTTCTTGATGCTTTGTTCCCATTCCTTCATACTGCTCTGGCAATCGGGTGGTTCTGGGTCTTTGATACCTTTCTTCTTCTTCCAGTCGTTGTGCATAGCTTGCATCATCCAACTCTGGGCAAGACTCTTCGGGCCATTCGTCAACAAATCGCTCTGGTATTTGCCGAGGACTTTCATACCTCGGTACTCGTCTCTCCACGACTCGTCTCGTTGTTCTTCTGTATCGACCATTAGAGTTTAAAATCCGAGAAAGTATCCGCCTTAACATCTTGTTTAATTCCTCCTATGAGATACGATTCTACCTCAGTCTCCTGAGGTGCTACCTGCATACCCTTAGAGGATATCCAATGCTCAGTCCAAGGTAATGGATTGTTAGACGCAGGAATATCATAGATCGGTTTGAGACCAATCGATTTCATTCTTCTGTTAGCAATCCATTCCACGTACTGACTTAACAGTCGTTCGTTTAAACCGAGGATACTACCACCTTGGAATAGATATTCTGCCCATTCCTTTTCTTCTTCGACACACTGCTTGAACATTTGAACAGTGTTCTCCTTTTCTTCCTCGGCTATCGCCGTCATTTCTGGGTCGTCTCCCTGTTGCCATCTTTTGATAATGTTCTGAGTGAGGACAAGATGCTGATTTTCGTCTCTGGCGATGAAACTGATAATTTTAGCGGATCCTTCCATAAGTTTGAGTTCAGCAAATGCGAAAGAGCACGCAAACGAGACATAAAAGCGAATCCCTTCGAGGATGTTGACATTCGTAATTGCACGGTAGAGTTTTCTTTTGAGGTCATTAATTGTCCATTGCGCAGAGGGGGATTCTTTCCAATCCTTCCTCCACATATTCCCCTGCCCGTATTCTTGAGCGCAGTTGATAAAATCATCGTACGCTTTAGTAACTGACTTGGCCCTATCGATAATTTTATCGTTATCGATGATGTGATCCAGCACTTCAGTGGGATCTGGATACACGTTCTTAATTATATAGGTGTAAGAACGACTATGTATCATTTCCATACACTCCCAGATCGTCATCGCTGACTCAAGTTCTGGCAGTGAACAGTAAGGTCCAAAAGCCATACCTGGACCACGACCTTGTACAGAATCCAAAAGGATCTGATACTTCAGGTTGCTGGTGAAGATATGTTTTTGTACATCATTAAGTGTTTGATAATCAGACCTATCTTTCTGTAGAGATACCTCTTCAGGTCTCCAGAAGTAACTCAGTTGTGTCTGGGTTAACTTCTCGAAGACAGGATACTTCTGTTTATCATAGCGTTGCACCCCTAATGGTGCTCCGAAAAACATCGGTTGTTTTAAGGAATCCGTTTCGTGACTGTTGAATACAGTCATACCATTAGGTTCGGATTTAGATCGTGCAACTGTCACAGGCTTCTTCTCCATCTAAGTCGGCGATTTGTTCTAGTACATCAGGAACATCATCTTTCCACCCCATAGGGTGCGCTGGTTCATCAAAATCCGTCTTATTATCGTATGTATTTTGATAGTAAGAGGTCTTCCAACCATACCGATATGTCTTGAGAAGGTCTTGTGCCATCTCCGAAACTGGTACCTCATTCCCCTCGTAATGTAGAGGGTTATAAGACCAGTTGCCACTGATTGCTTGATCAAAGAACTTCTGCATTATAGCAACGATCTTGATATAGCCATCGTTATTTTCTTGATCCCATAACAGAGTGTAGTCATTCTTATGCTTGGAGTACTGAGGTACTATCTGTTTCAGTGCTCCTTTCTTACTCTTCTTAACAGAGAGATAGTCACGTGGTGGTTCAATACCATTAGTAGTACCACAGACAACACTGCTAGACTCTGACGGCATCTGTGCAGTCAGTGTAGAGTTACGTAATCCATAATTCCATATACTATCTGCCAGTACATCCCAATCCATCGTGAGTTCAAACTTAACGTTCTCTCCGTCATAGCAGAACTCATCAATGTCTTCCTTGTAATGATCCATAGGCATTTGCTTTGCAGCATACTTAGTCTGATCAAATGCATCACAAGCACCATACTCTTTAGCTAATGTATTAGATGCTTTCAGTAAATAATACTGGAACTTCTCTGATAACAAGTGAACTGACTTACGTGCTTCCCAACTATCATACTTAAACCCTAGTTTAGCAAGGTAATGTGCTAGTCCTATAAACCCTACACCTAGCGACCGACGTTGACGTGTAGCATTCTCTGCTGCTTTCACAGGATACTGTTGATAATCAATCAACACATCTAATGCACGTACAGATAGGTCACATAATTTCTCTAGATGTTCCCAAGACTTTAACTTACTTAAGTTAACAGCAGAGAGGATACATAATGCTATCTCTCCGACTCCATCTATATGCTGTAAAGGATCTGTAGGTAGAGTGATCTCCTGACAGAGATTACTCATTCTAATAGGTACTTGGAAAGAGCTATGAGTATTACAGTGGTCAATATTCATAATGTATATACGACCAGTCTCT
>MDTE01138932.1_pt1 | contig 11000 bp, 6 predicted proteins | sample 811231 | NCBI WGS metagenome assembly MDTE01 (sample SAMN05326651, study PRJNA326480) | marine metagenome | isolation source: seawater | place: Indian Ocean: Red Sea | collected 2010 | reverse complement strand
GGACGCGTGGCCGGCGCGGTCGACAACGGCTATGTCAACACGTCGCGCCCCGAGGTCGACTCACGAGTCAACCCGCGGAGGATGCGCGAAAAAAAAAAACGTGCGCCCCGAGTCGGCAACTGGACCCCGAGCGTCACGATATTCCGTATCCGCAGCACTCCGCGCACTGCTCCAGCGCGGTCCCCAGGCATCTGGTGCACTTCTGGTGCTTGGGGTACTGCAGCTCTCCGACGCCGCCGCACAAAACACACCTGCACACCCCCCGACCTCTGCATCGCTCGCACCTTCCCACGGTTTTGTCAAACTCCATTATCGCCGCGCTCACGTGCTTGCGCACGGTGTCGAGGTTCACCCCGAGGTCCGTCTCCGTCTTTTGCAGGCACCGTAAGGTCTCCTGCAGCATCGCCTTGGTGCTCCAGTCCATCCTCGGCGGCTCCACCGGCAGGACGCGGGCGGGGAGGCGGGAATGAAATGACCGGCTATCCCAGCCGAGTCATCATCCTGGCCAGCCGCTCTCCACGGCGTGATTTTGCGTTTGCCCGAAGGTTGGAAACCGTCGTTTGGCGAGTTGGGGAGCTGAGTTTTGCGCGCCAAAAACCTCGCGAGAGGAGCGGGCGACCACTTGCCAAGGCGCGGATGTATCGTGCTGGAAAGGTTATTCAATCCGTTGCGACAATGACGGGCATTTCTCTCACCGCCGGCTTCGCGAATGGCGCGCTCGCCAAGCAGGTGCGCCTCCGTAACCCGCGCGCCCCGTGTGAGATCACCGCCGGACAACGCAGATTTTCGGCGATCTTTGAAAAAATAACCGCGCGACGTGTCTCCGCCCCGAGCTGACCACCCACCGCGTCCTCCCGCTCCTTTTCCGATGATCCAGGGTCTCAGGGTCGCCAACCGTGCGATCCACCGCCGCACTCCCGCCGCGATCGTCGCGTCGACCGCCAACAACGGCACCGGCGACGACTCGTCCCTCATCGGCGGGTCCGCCAGCTTCAGCACCTCCTCCTCCCAGGGCGCCCCCAAGTCCTCCGTGGCCGCCAGGCTCCTCGCGCAGTCCGCCGCGAAGACCGTCGCGACCAAGGGATCATCCACCAAGGCCGCGGCCAAGAAGCCCGTCGTCAAGGCCAAGGCCTCCGCGGAGCCCAAGGCGTCCAAGGCGGAAGACGCCGAGCCCGCCATGACCAAGGAGGAGATCGCCGTGAGAGACGCCAAGAAGAAGGCCCTGGACCGCGTGCTCGGCGAGATCGACGCCAACTTCGGCAAGGGGTCCATCATGAAGCTCGGCGAGGCGTCGCAGGCCAAGGTCGCCACCTTCCCCTCCGGCGCGATGACCCTCGACATCGCGCTCGGCGGCGGCATGCCCCGCGGACGCATCGTCGAGGTGTACGGCCCCGAGTCATCCGGCAAGACGACTCTCGCGCTGCACGCCATGGCGGAGATGCAGAAAGTCGGCGGGACCGTCGCGCTCATCGACGCGGAGCACGCGTTCGATCCGGAGTACTCCCAGCGCCTCGGACTCGACGTCGACGAGGTCGTGGTGTGCCAGCCCGAGACTGGGGAGATGGCGCTCGAGGTTGTGGACACCCTGGTCAGGTCGTCCGCCGTCGATCTCATCGTCGTGGACTCCGTCGCCGCGCTCGTGCCGCGGTCGGAGATCGAGGGCGAGATCGGTATGGTTCAGGTGGGCGCTCACGCCAGGCTCATGTCCCAGGCGCTCCGCAAGATCAACGTCAACGCCGCCAAGGCGGGCGTGACCATCATCTTCCTCAACCAGCTCCGCAGCAAGGTCGGCGTCATCTACGGCAACCCCGAGATCACCACCGGCGGCAACGCGCTCAAGTTTTACGCGTCCGTGAGGCTCGACATCCGCCGCAAGGAGGTCATCCGCGGCAAAGCCGGCGCCGACGACGAGGGCGTCCGCGTCAAGGTGAAGGTGGCCAAGAACAAGATCGCGCCCCCGTACAAGACGGCGGAATTCGACATGTTGTTCGGCCGCGGCATCTCCCGCGACGGATGCATGCTCGACGCCGCGGACGAGCTCGGGGTGATCACCAGGCGCGGCGCGTGGTACTCCTACGGTGAGGAGCGCCTCGGCCAGGGACGGGAGAAGGCTGCGGAGTTTCTCGACACGAATCCCGAGATCAAGAAGCAGGTCGAGGAAGACGTCCGCAGGGTCGTCGCCGAGAGGCTCGCGGGGGCGTACGGGGCGAAGCCCAACTCGCCGTCCGCCGCGAGGGCCGAACCGGTGCTCGGCGCGTTCGCGGATCTCAGGACCAGCGAGCTGTTCGACGAAGGCGCCGGGGATGAAGATCTCAGGGAGGGCTTGGAGGGCATCGTGGACTTTGACGAGGACGACGTCGCCGCGCGCTGATACGATCCTTCCGCTGTGGGGGGATGTTTTCGACTCTTACGTGATGAAGGAGTCGATGAACGAGAGGCGCGTCGCGGAGGGTCGGATGGGGAGTCGCGTCGGCTTTCGAGACTGATGAGACGTCGTGGAGGGTCCTGGCGCTGGCCCCGAAATACCTGAATTTTGCTGTAGATAAAAATTAACGCTGATCGCACATACAAACGCGTGTGCAATTTACCATTGGAGTTGCGCATCCTCTCGCGAACGTCCCGTCAGCGAAAGTAACCGTTGGTCCTGCCAAAATAAACGCCCGACTCTCCCCACTGACGCACTTTGAACAAGCGCGAGGAGTCGTATCCGTGCCGCGATGTTCGGCCGCGACGCCCCGAGGCGTAGCGCGCGCCTATCGCCGCCCGGCGCCGGCGCTCCCAGCGGCGCCGCAGTCGCCAAGGGAGACATCGCGCCCGTCGCGAAGGAGCCTGATTTCAGGACGCCCGGAAAGAGCCTCGCCAATCGTGCCCCGTGGAGGTCCCCGGGCGCCGCGCTTCGCGATCGCGACCGCGAGAATAACTACGTCAGCGCGAGGAAGAAGGCGGTGAGGAAGCTTTCGGCCAGAAGCCCCGCGACGGCGGCGATGGCGAGCGGCGCCAAACGCAACGGCCGGCCCAGATTCACCCCCGCCGAGATGAGGACCCCTTCCGTCACCCCGTCCAAGAACCCGTCGTCGACCGAGGACGACGACGAACACGACGACCGCGAAGACGAGACGAAGACGACTGAGACGGAGGAGCCGCGACAGGAGCGCACCCCGCTCGCGGACCTCGCGTCCGTCCCAATCACCACCGTCCTCCTCACCCCGCCCTCCACGAGGTCCAGGTCACGAGCCGCCGAGGCCAACAAAGCGAAAGCCGCGGCGGCGAGCGAGGCGGACGCCAAAGCCGCCATGCCCCCGCCCCCGCCGAAACCGCGCGTCTCGCCGCTGGCGAACGTCACCATGAACCCGTTCCTGGACGACGAGGCGACGATGAAGGTTCCGGCGCTGGCGCTGTACAACGCGGCGTTTGAGGCGCTGCAGATGGGAACCGCGGCGGCGCTCACCGCGGATATTGATGAACATGACGACGACGACGACGCCGAGGCGGAGGAGCCGGCGGGTCAGCGCGACGTGGATCCCTCCGTGTCCCCGGCGCTGACCCTCTTCGCGCCCACGGAGGTTGGCGACGACTCTGTGCTCATCGCGGACGACGCGGATGGATCGTTTTTCGGCGGGGACCGATCGACGGACGACCGATCGATGAACCTCGAGAACGGGGACGATGATCTCCCGACGCCCACCACGACATCCGCCTTTGACGCCGCGCTCGACATCGCCGCCGCGACGGTCGCCATACCGGCGTTCTCCGCGGACACGCGATGCGAGCAGCCCACCTCGAAGACCCCGGCGAAGACCCCCTCGCGGGATATTCTCAACCCGAGACCGAACGAAGGGGGGATCTCGGCGAATGAAATCTCCACGGGGTTCCTCGGTCCCGCCGCGCTCGTCGCGGCGGGATCTACGCTGAAGGAGATGCTCGCCGAGGGAGCGACCGAGCTCGCGGTCCCTCACGACGGCGCCGAGGAGGACCCGACGCTCGGCCCGACGCTCGGACACGTTGCCGAGGCTGATCCCGACGACGCCGCGAGTTCGCCCCGAGGAGGAGGGCGATCGGAGGAGGGCGCCGGTCGAGTTCCCGCGGGCGCCGTGCTCGACGCCATCGCGCACCCTCAAGTCGCACCCCCCGTCGTTTCGGAATCGGCCGCCGTCCCCGCGCCGTCTCCCATCGCGGCGTTGTCCCCGCCGACGCTGGAGCCGGCGCCGACGGAAGAAGACGCCGCCTTGGCTAAAAACCGCGACGAGAGCCCGCCGCGGTCGCAGCCGGCCGCGACGCCGTCGCCGGTGCGAAGGTCCCCGCGACTCGCCGCGATGCGGACGGCTTCGTTCACGCCGGCTTCCCCCGCGGTTGTCGAGATGGACGCGGCTCCCACCGCCGCCGAGCGAAGAGCCGCGGAGCTCCAGGCGCTCGTGGAGCGTCAGGCGGTGGAGCTGCTGGAGCAACGCGAGGCTCTGGAGCGCCAGCAGATGATGATGAGGTCCGAGGCTTCGAGGCAGGCGGCGCAGCTCGAGGCCCAACGCGAGGCGATAATGAACCAGAAGCGGCAGATGGAGAACGAGGCGGCGTTGGCGTTTCAGAGGGCGGAGGCGGCGGCGCAGGAGCAGGCGCGAATGCGAGCGGAGTTCCAGAAGCAACTCGAGGCGCGCCGCGCGGAGGAGGACGCCACCCGCGCCAGGCTCGCGGCCATGGCATCGGAGGCGGTCGCGGCGAAGGAAGAGGCGGCGAGGGCCGCGCGAGCCGCGGCGGAAGCGGCGAGGCGCCAACCGTCCGCGCCGAGTCCCTTTCCCCTCAGCGCGGTAAAGTCGGTTGAGGACGAGCTTCGCGCGTGCCGCGAGGAGCTGGCCAGGCGGAGCGCGGAGTCGGCGGCGGTGTCGCAGCGCATGCAGACGCTTCAGCGGGAGGAGACGGAGCTGTTCAACCGCGCGGCCGAGCTGCAGAGGAGGATGCTCGAGATGGTGATCAAGGGGAATCCGAAGATATCCCCCGCGGCGGCGGCGGCGCTCGCGCAACCGCTGATCTCATCCGTCTCTTCTTCCGGAGCCGCTTCCGGAGCCTCCGCGATGCCGCCGCCGCCGCCGAGGATGATGGACATGGACCTGTCCCTCGCGCGCCCCGGCGAGGTCGTCGACGCCATCGCCGCCGCCGCGGAGATTGTGCTCCAGCCCCGGGAGCCGACGGCGTCGATGACAAACTCTCCCGCGATGGTGTCGATGGATTCTTTCGCCGCCGCCGCCACGCCGGGTGCGCGCGGGCCGGCACCGTCCCTCACGCCCCTCGCGCCCATGAGCGCGGGCGTCGCGCGGGCCATGGAGGTGGCCGTCGCCCCGTCCGTCGTGGACGAGGACGGGTTCATCGTCATGGACTACGCCGCCGCGGGGGCGGCGTCGATGCCGATTGCCGACGCGGCGAAGATTGGAAACGACGGGAACGGCGTCTTCATGACGCCGGCGATCACCCCTCCCGCCGCGCGGGCGCTCGAGATGGCGGCTGCCGCGGCGGATGCGTGTCCCGCGCTGGTCGTGACCCCGACGTCCGCGTCCGAGCGAGGCGGCGGCGTCGGGAACCCCGCCGCCGCGGGTATCGCCACCCGCAGAAACGCTTTGCAAATCGTGGAACTGCGCAAGGAGGTTGTCAACCTCCAGTTCCTCGGGGGACACGAAGGCGGGACGAGCGCGGGGATGCTGATGGCGGCGACCAAAGACGGCGCCGTCCGTCTCTTCGCTCCGGGATCCAGGCGCGCGGCCGCCATGATCCGGGGACCCAAGCAAGGCCTCGCCGCCGCCGTCGCCGTCGGCACCGAAGCTTTCATCGCCGCCGCGGGTAGAGACGCGCACGTCGCGCGACACGACCTCGCCACCGGCCGCGAGCTTGGCGTCCTCCTCCCGACGATCGACGGCGTCTCGGGAGGAGGACCCGAGCTCACGTGTATCCGGGGCGGGGGCGCGACGGGCGGGCCGGTCGTCGTCGCCGCGGGCGAGGGAGGCGACGTCTTCCTGTGGGACGTTCGCGCCGCGCCGAGGGTGTCGAGTCGGCGAGCTTCGCTCGTCGGCGGCGCGGCGACGCCGGCGATGACGATGCACGTCCCCGGCGCCTCGCGAACGCTCTCCCTCTCCCTCAGCGACGCGCTCGGCGGCGGCGCTCACGGCACCGCCCCCGCGTCCCTCGCGTTGGTCGCCTCCAACGGCGGCCGGGTCTTCGACCTTCGCGCGCCGGGGCGGCCGGCGAGGCTCGCGCCGGCGGAGGGGGGTCAGCGGTGGGTCGCGTGCGCGCACGCGGGGCGCCGCGACGACGTGCTCACGCTCAGCGCGCAGGGCGACCTCGCGACGTGGCGGCCGATGGGTAGTGGGGGGTCGGGTGGGTCGGCCGGGTCGAGCTACCGGATCGCCGGACCCGTCCTGCGCGAGGTGGCGTCCGCGTCGGGCGCTCCGGGCGCGGCGAGGGCGGTGCTGTCGACGTCCGGGCCGATGGGCGGCCGGGACGTCGACGGCGTCGTGGCGCTGACGACGACGGGGGAGACCGGCGACGGGTTCAGGGTGTTCGACGCTTCCACCGGTGACGTCGTCGCCGAGTGGGGCGGCGACGGCGAGCGAACGGACGTCGGGGTTGGGGCGACGGCGACGGCCGGGGTTGGGGGTTGGCGTCGGTCGGAACGCGACGAGCCGCGCCCGTCGATCACCGCCGCCGGGTGGGGATGCGGGGCGCTGGACGGGGCGTTCGGGGGGTCGTCGTTCGCGGTTGGCACGAGCGACGGCGTCGTGCGCGTGTACGGACCGGGCGCGTGACGTGAACCGACGGATAGACCAGAAGAAGTAGACTACCACGGTGTTAAACAACGAAAGTGTCGACGCCATTGTTCCGCAGATCCGAGCAGACGACGCATTTTTCTGCAGACGACGCATTTTTTTTTTTGCGGCGCGGACAATTTATGGCAGACTGATGACCTCCCGAGAAGTGAAAGTTCCTTGCTTGATGTCATGAGATGGCCCGATATTTTCCTGATGATGTCATGAGAAGGACCGATATTTTGAACATTTCGAATATCCCGCATTCACAAACGTCTCAGATCACCGATATCAACCCTAAATTGATACACTAAGTAGTCTATCTTTTCTCCACTATTTTTGTCTCAGATAGGATTGGAAATCCCATCATCAGGACCCTATACACCGAGATATCGAGAGATAACGAGATGTCGAGAAGCGTGCAACAAACGACAAAAGACGAAAGACCGGGAAGGTCTGTCCCGGGGGCGCGGCGACGGCGTGTCCGCGCTCGCGCGACCGTCAAGATCGCCGGGCTCGACCGGATTTCGAATCTCAGACACCCGGATCATGGCTACGATCGACCCTCCTCACCTCTCCTCGAGGCACTTCGGCCTGGCGCCCCGCTTCCTGCGCAAACTGTGAGTCCGGCTTCCATTCTCTGGCGACAAAAAGAAGGACACGAATCCCCAGACAAACCCGGTCGCCATCCCCCCGACTTTCGCCTCTGACTCGCGCCCCGACCGGTCACATCCCGCAGGTACATGTTCGTGGAGGAGGAGAGATATAGGGATATCATCTCCTGGTCCGACGACGGCAAGCAGTTCACCATCCACGACGTGAACAGGTTCACCACGGACGTGATGCCGGAGCACTTCTCGCACGCAAACTTCAGCAGCTTCGTGAGGCAGCTCAACTCCTACGTGAGTCCCCGCGCCAATCCGCCCCGACCCCCGCCCGGAAAGACCGCTGATTTCTCTTCGCCTCGTCGTCGGTATCGTGACCGCATCCCGGAGCCCTACGCCCCCCCGGGGATTGGCGCATGACCGCCCCCCGCCCGCCCTTCACGCCTTCCCGATGGTCTTCGTCGTCAACCAACAAGCGACCCCTTACGTCTAGTATTATTTGGGTTTCTTCTCAACACGTCCTCCTGACATCCCCCGCCCCACCTGACATCACAGGGCTTCCGGAAGGTCGATCAGGGCAGCTGGAGCTTCGCCAACCCTGGATTCTTCAAGGGGGGAGCGGAGAACCTCAAGTTCATCGAGCGCAAAGGACTGGACGGCGGTCGGGGCAGGGGTCGAGGGAATGCGCAAGGGTACGCGGGTCGGGGCCTCGGCCGGATGGCGGGCACCCCCGCGCCGGGGTTAAACGTCGGCGGCGGAGCCATGGACGGGCACCTGCTCCAGGATAATCGGCAGGATGCCTTCGAGGCGATCGTCACCCGCGAGCTCCAGCTGTCCAGGATCGAGATGGCCAATCTCATGCACCGGCTCACCTCGATGGAGAAGGTCCAGGAGCAACTTCTCGGCATCCTCATCAACCAACAGACGACGATGCTCAACGGCGCCTCCGTCCCCACCGCGGCCACGCACAACCCCGCCACCACCTCCACCTCTACCTCGCTCCCGGCGTCGGTTTTATCCGGGCTCACGGGCGCCGCGGCGGCGATGGCGGTGGCCGGAGGCACGCACGGGTCGATCGGGCCGAGCGGGATCAACATCAGAGGTGGTATTTTGCCCGCGCACTTGCAGCAGCACCTGAATCAGCAGCAACTGCAGCAACTGCACCTGAATCAGCAGCAACTGCTGCGACTGCAGCAACTGCAGTCGCAGCAGTCGCAGCAGCAGCAGCAGCTCGATTTGGGCGGTATCACCATGAGGGAGGCGCCGTTGAGCCAAATCGCCGCCGCTCTCGCCCCCAAGCCGGAGCCGGCGCCGCCCCCGCCGGTCAAGCCCAACGACCCGGCCTCTCAGGCGTCGCAAACCCTGGCGAGCATCTCCGATCTGTCGAATCAGCTCGCGGGCGTCAGTCCCCTCCTTGGCCTCGGGTCGGACTCGGCGGGCACGGGACTCGACCCGGGAGGCGGGGGTGGCGGAGGAGCCGGGTTGGCCGGCGGCGGTGGCAGTTTGGCGAACGGCGCGGGGCTCAACCTCGGGGGACTGGGCGCGGGGGTCGCGGCGCAGCCTGGTCTTCTGTATCCGCGCCAGCCGTGAGGAGAAACGGTCGAGGCGACCTCGACCGTTCTTGAATGTGTGTAGTCTATGTATATAGACTAAGCAGCAGTTTCAAATGCACTCGCCGCGAACTTTCGCGACCAGGTGGGCACCTGACTTTTAGCCGTGTTTCGGTTCGCCCGCGACCGGACGGCAGACGCCGGGGCACCGAAAGTCGGTCGACCCGGCACGATGCTCAGATATGCGACGTCCCGCGTCGGATCCATTGGCCCCCGCGCTGTCATTTCCATCCACGCGCGCGCCCTCGCCGCCCCACTCGCGGCCGACGCCGTCGCCGGCGCATTTGGGGGTGATTTTAACAACGGCCGCGGAGGGGGCGCGCTCACCTCGCCCGGGCTGGACGACAACCCCATTGCCCGGCGTTTTCCCGCAGCTATCCACACGACCAGCCTCGCGGCATCCTCCTCGTCCTCGTCGTCGGAGCTCCTCCCGGTTCGACCGGAGCTCCTCCCGGCGACGAGCGACGACGCCAACGGACTGGTCCGAGGGATGTCCCCGGCGCAGAGAACCGCCATGCTCTCCGCGCTCCTCCGCGCGGAACACGGAGACGAATCCGTCGTGCTCACCCGCGGTGGATCCGCGCGTCGCCTCTCCGCGGGGCAGATGGAAGCACTGTTCACCGCCGCGGACGCGGACGGTAGCGGCCGCGTCGATCGCGCCGAGTTTGACAAGTTCCTCCGCTCCCGGTTCTTCCTCGACCTCCACCCGAGGCATCCGATGCCGCTCCTGGATCACGTGGACGATCAACAGATCGACGAGCTCCACAACAACGGCGCGTCGACATCCGCGACCCCCGTGTCCAGGGACGTCCTGATGGCGGTCTTCATGGCCCAGGCCATACCCTTTGTCGGTTTCGGCTTCATGGACAACATGATCATGATCGCCGCCGGGGAATACATCGAGCGGAGCATCGGCGCAACCTTGGCCCTGTCGACCATGGCCGCCGCGGGGCTGGGTAACTTGCTCTCGGACATCGTGGGCGTGGCGACGAGCAGCAAGATCGAGGCTTACGCGGAGAGGGCCGGGTTCAAATCCCCGGTGCTGACCGCGGCGCAGGAGGCGACGAGGGGGCCGAGGATGGCCAAGGTGATGGGCGCGATCATCGGCATATCCGTCGGTTGCTTGCTGGGGATGTTCCCGCTGATGTTCTTCGACGCCGACGAGGTGGCCCACGAGAAGGAGCGGGAGGAGGAGAAGCTGGCGCTGGCGAGGGCCAACGAAGCCGGGTGATGACACCCCCGATCGTGCCGTCATCGACACCGGTGCCAACCCCGTAGCCGTAGCGGCGAGAGGCGTCAACCTTGATTCGACACTCGAAGTTGATACCTTCGCTATATAAATACTCTAGACTAGTAGTCGTGCTATGAGGGGTGGGCCGGCCGAGCTTTCGGCGCCCGATGTCCCTTCACTATGTGCAGATCCTATGCAGTTGCAGCGCGAGCGTGGGCCGCCGCGTCTTGTCTTCGCGGCGCCCAAGTGCGAGTCCCGGCGCCCAGCCCCTCGTTTTTACGAGGGGCGGGCCAGCCGGGTATCCGTACAGTGGTAAATCTACGTGCTAACGTGTCGCGTGACGTACTGGCGTGTCGCGTGACGTGCTAACGAACCCGACGAGAGTAACTCCGTGCTCCGTCTCGCCTCTTCCTCCTCCTCCTCCTCCTCGCCCCGTGTTCGACGGTTTCATCTCATCAGTCCGGCGGTTCCTTTCCGTCCTCGATTTCATCCGACGATTTCCGGTTTCGTTTCCGCCGGTTTCCGGTTGAACCGGGGACTTCCCCCGGTCCGACCAAACCCTCCTCATCTTCCCCCGCACCGTCCTCCGGAGACCCGGTCGGGGAATCCCGCGGCTCGGAGCCGACGTCGACGTTCAGCGCGGGCGCGTTTCCGTCGACGTTCACCCCGCGAGCTCTCCTCCGAGCCCGACGCCTGCGTTCCCTGCGCCACTCCGCCGGCGTCTCGCCGCCCCGCGGGGCGAACCAGCACACCCGCTCGAAGACCCTGG
>MDTE01024346.1_pt1 | contig 11002 bp, 12 predicted proteins | sample 811231 | NCBI WGS metagenome assembly MDTE01 (sample SAMN05326651, study PRJNA326480) | marine metagenome | isolation source: seawater | place: Indian Ocean: Red Sea | collected 2010 | reverse complement strand
GGAAGACGGGATCATCATCTGAAGCTGAGTTCAGCGATGTCAGACGGTCCCAGGGGACGGTCAATGACAGCGATGAATCTCAGGGGCGGTGGAGCCCATGTTGGTGTCAGGGGTTAATACTGGCAATTTATACAGAATGTATAAATATACAGTATTCTTGTCGGGGTCAACTGCATCCCGCTGTTTCCTGAACGCCCATCGGGTCGATCACCATCGGCTGTGTGATCTCCGGCAACGAGAAGAAACTCCCCTTGATGTGATAGGCCTCGGGCACGAATCCCTGTCGGCGCCATTCGACCACCTGCCCCGTTCCCCCTTCTCCCGCCGCGGCGCTCTGTCGTAGACCGCGATCAGTTCATCACACCGTTCGACGACATACGCGCCGACCAACGCATACTGCTGATCGCGCAGGGGATTGGTGTCGCCGGAGTTTTTTCTTGCCAGTTCCTCGAGCGTGCCGAAGCGCATCGGGAGTTCGAAGTAGTAATCCGCCTTTCCGACGAGTTCCCTGAACTCGGCCATGGATTCCCAGGTCTCGAAGTAGCTCTGATACAGCTCATAGGGCAGCGGCAGCGGAACAACGAGCCCCATCCCGAAACGTTCCATCGCGATTTTTGCAACGATCCGACCCTTCTGCGAGCGGTGACATCAGCACCATTCGCTTGTCCGCATGTTGGGACTGCAGCGTCTCCAGGGTTTCGATGACCGCGTTCTCGAGCGCCGCACTGTCACCCAGTCTGTGCGGCCTGTGACCCGTGACCCCAATCAGGTACTCGCGTCGAAGCCCGATTCCCATCGACTCCCACAGCAGCCTTGGGAGGTCGCGCACCGCATCGATCTCTTCTTCCCTCTGGGCATCGCTCATCTCGCCCTAGCGCACTGCGAGCGGGTTGATCTTGGCGTTTTCTATGTGCTCCGGGCCTGCCCGCCAGCCGTTGTAGATCTGGTCGCTCTCCAGCGTTCGTGCCCCATGATCGCGAGCATTTCCGCCCCGCTCTCCCTGAACTCGAAGCCGGGCGCATGGTCACCTGTGATCAGGGCGCAGCGGACCGCCCGGAACTTGCCCTCCAGGTGGTCAGCCTGGAGGCGGTTACTGTTGCGCAGCGGTTCGGTCAGTTCTTCCCGCGTGCGGTGCGCCGGGTCAATTCTGCGTTCGGCATCGAACTTCTGGGCGTGCCTGCGCAGATATTCACCGTGGAACGCCTGCGCACGCTCGTCGAGTCGGTCGGAGAGGATGTTCTCGTAGCTGAGCGTCTCGTCGAGCATGCCAAACGGGTACAGGCCGTCGGGGATTTCCGGAAGTCCGCGGTTCGATTCCAGCAACTGCGCGAGACCGCTCGACTGCTGCCTCCGGACGAGGATAGGCGCGTTGGCCGCCCGCTTGCGCAGCAGCAGGGCGACTTCCAGACTGCGCTCGTCGGTCGAAGAGCATACGACGTGTTCGGTCACGCTCTGCAACAGCGACTCGGACAGCGTGCTGAACTCCTGCGCGTTCAGCGCCATCTCGACGTAGTCGATCTTGCAGATGCTCGTGAGGTTCGAACTCTCCTGCATCAGGCGCGCCTGTGCGCGGTTCTCGCCCGAGTCGATGATCGTGAAGTGTACTTCCGACTGATTGGCAAAGTGGCAGTTGCCCAGCGCCTCAAGCAGCACGTGTTCTGCAAGGCGCCCGAACTGTAGAGCGCAATGGGCACCTCGTCCTGACCGAAGACCTCGGCAAAACGCTCAGGTGGGTACTCGTGCATCAGAATTCGGGCGTTGAGATCGTAAACGCTGAAGAAGTCGATGCTCGCCGCGCTCGAGTCGTCGAAGAACTTGGCGTACTCCTCCAATTGCGCGGAAATGCGCGTGTCATTGATGTGCAGGTGAACGCGGAGTTGGCGGCTCGTCGGGTCTGTCGACATGTAGTTGCGGGCTTTGATGGCCAGTTCCACGTTCGTTCCGTCATTGCCGCTGAACGTCACGAGGTGGCGTGCTGCATGCAGATTCACCTTGCGCAGCACGTTTGTGTCGAGCACGTCGCCGATCAGCACGTGGACGCCGAGCGCTCGCGCCCGCTCGACATAGAGGTTCTCCGGATTTCTCTCGACCATGGTCAGTTCGCGCGGACGCGGCATTGACACGACGAACTGCCAGGACATCTCGCCCAGTCCCGCGACGACAATGTGGTCCGTCTTGTAGCGGACGAAATAGTTGACGATCTCGACCTAGGCGCCGCGGGTCAGCACGATCAATATCCCAGTGACCGACGCGAGCGGCGCCAGCAGGCGGGTGATCTGGAGCTGCAGCGGAAGTTCGCTTGTTTCGTTCGTTCAGTCACCCTCGAGAACGAAGAGCATCAGCACCTCATAGAGGACGTCGGCAAACTCCTCCTTGAAACGCCTCGGATCGACTTCGTACTGACCCCACAGGCCCAGTGACAGGACCGAGAGGAGTAGCAGTACGAGTGCGAGTGCCTGCCGCATCAGAGCCGCCTCTGGCTACAGAGCGCCGCGGATCTCGTCGAGGACGGGCAGCAGGTAGGTTCGAAACGCCTCGGGGTTTTCGCTCATCGGGAAATGCCCGACGTGACGCATGCACGTGAAGGTTGCGCCGGGGATGCGGCTTGCGATTTCCTCCGCGCCGGCGGGCGGAGCGGAGTAGTCGTACTCTCCCGAGAGCAGATGAACGCCGCACTCTTGCGTATCGATCTCGAGCGCCTGGTTACGCAGGTCACCGTCGATGAAGTAGAAGTACAGATCCCCCTTGAAGACGCCAGGGCCCCCGCTGGCATAGTGCCACAGCGTCTCGTGGCGGTCTGGGTCAGGGCTCTGCGGAGCGATCAGTCCTGCGACGGTTCCTGCGCTGACTTCGCCGCCGTGCACGTCGTGGCGATGCAGGAAATCAAGCGCTTCGTGCCGGTTTTCGTCATTGCCGGCATGCAGCCCGGACTGAAGTCCGATCACTGCACGCACTTTGGATGCGTGTCGCAGCGCAAGGTGCAGGACAACGCGCCCGCCGATCGAGCAGCCCATGACGACCGGCTGATCAAGGTAGAGCGCATCCATGAATGCGAGGATGTACTCGAGGTACTGGTCGGTCGTGAGGCGGTACTCGCGGGACTCCCAGCCCGCGGGCGGGGAAGATTTACCGTGCCAAGGCATGTCGGGCACCAGCACGCGAAAGTTGGAGGTGACCTCAGGGTCGCGCAGGAGCGCGCGGTACTGCCTGCCGTCCGCACCCGCCGTGTGCAGGCAGACCAGCGGGATTCCTTCGCCCGCTGTTTCGAAATAAAGCTGAATGTCGTCCCCGGCAACCGTGATGGGAACGTAGTGACCCGTGACCGAATCAAGGACTGCAGACATCGGAACGACTCCAGTGTTTGACGAGGCCACGTACGTAGCCCATGTTGGAAAGCCAGCGCACGACGTCGCCGGATATGCTGAGGTGACCCTGATCCTGCATGGCCGCGATGTCGTGATACCCGGGGGGTGGCAGCGACTCGCGGTGGCGGCGCCACACATCGGCATCCGCAGCGAGCGTGATACCATCCGGATCAATCGTGACGTCAGTGTCGATCCGTGCAAGCTGGCCGTTTTCGACTGAGAACATGACGTTCCGGTCCCCAACGACCAGCTTGAGCTGACAGGTGTAATACCGGCCCCGACGCTGTAACTCGGGGTCGTCGTTGATTGCCGCGATCAGTTCGTCCAATGCCAAGTTCGACACCCTCCAAGTCGCCTCGAGACCGGACCATGTCCGGAACCCTGCTCGTGCCGATGCGCTTCCCGCACGGTGTGCACGGACATAGTTATACCCGCTTGTGGCCGGGACTGCTCGCGTCTTTGCGAGCGCTCGCGGCCGGCTCCGCGGCCCTGTGGCTCGCCGGCTGCGCGGAACAGGATGGTGCGCCGCCTGTCGGTCCGGTGGCCGAGGCTCGTCCCACCGAGCTGCGTGCACACGGACAGGTGCGCACCGACGACTATCACTGGCTGCGGGACGACACCCGGAGCGACCCTGCCGTCCTGGCGCACATCGAGGCGGAAAACGCCCATACAAGCGCGCGCCTGGAGTCTCTTGCGCCGCTCATCCGCGGTCTGCACGACGAGATTGCGGGCCGCTACAGACCGGACTCTTCGACGGCTGCAGTTCGTATTGGCGATTTCGATTATTCGATGCGTTTCCGGGCGGGTGGCGAGCAGCCAGTGTATGTGCGGCGCGCCGCAGACGCCGCCGGTCCCGAGGAGATTGTTCTCGACGTTAATGAACTGTCACTGGGGCACGAGCATTACCGGATCGAGAACTGGGCCGTCAGTCCGGACGGACGGCACGTCGCCTTCCTCGAAGATCTGACGGGCCAGCGTCGGCATGTGTTGCGAATCAGGGACCTGCGGAGCGGACTGCTGCTCGAGGACCGGGTGGAAGACGTTGCCGACACGCTGGCCTGGGAGAACGGCCAGACACTCGTGTTCGTCGCGCTCGACCCCGCGGGCCGTCCCGCCACGTTGGCGCGCAAGCGTCTGGGAGAGCCGGCACGGGTCTTCCATGAGGATCCAGACGAGGCCGTTCGGTTTGCTGTTCTGACTGCACGGGACGGTGCCGGAGCGCTCGTACGACGGGTCCGGCCCGGCAGCGACGGCCTTGCCAGCATAGAGGGAGATCATGTCACGCCGCTCGTTCCCGCGAGACCCGGGCACCGGTACCGGCTGCGCAGGGGCGGCGACGAGACGTACCTGCTCACCGATCTCGGTGCGCCTGACTACACCCTGCGTGTCGCGCCGACCGGGACGGTTGCCGACACCGGCACCTGGGAAGAGCTCCATGCGCCTTCGGCAGGCGCGCGGCTCGTGGACTTCGAAGTCTTCGAGCACTACGCGGTTGCGCTCGAACGAGGGCCCGGAGGTCACCTGTTGCTGGTGGTGGATCGGGCGTCGCGATCGATCGGGACTCACCCGTTGGCACGTGACGTGGAGGTCGCTGCGTTCGTCGGGAATCCGGATTACGGGGCGCGAACGCTGCGTTATCGCGTCGGCAGCCTCGTGCAGCCGAATGAGACGCGGGTGATTGACCTCGCGACGGGCGCGGTTCGTACGTTGTCCACAAAAGCGGTACACGGCTACCGCGCAAACCGGTACACGACAGACATGCGCCTCGTTGCGGCGCGCGACGGCGCGCAGGTGCCGGTGACGCTCGCCTGGCGGGACGATCGATTCCGGCGTGGAAAGGGGCCACTCCTGCTGCTCGCGTACGGAGCCTATGGGGTGACGCTCGATCCTGACTTCAGGCCGGAGTACATCTCCCTGCTCGATCGCGGCTTCGTTGTGGCGATCGCACACGTGCGGGGCGGGCAGGCACGTGGCAGAGCCTGGCACGTCGCGGGGCGTCGGCTCGAGAAGACCAACACGTTCAATGATCTCCTCGATGTGCGTCAGGCGCTCATCGAGGAGGGGTTCGGGCACGCGCGGAAGGTGTTCCTGCGGGGCTCGTCCGCAGGCGGTCTGATCGCCGCGTATGTGGCCAACGTCGCGCCCGAAGCGTTCGCGGGGATCATTGCGAACCGACCCTTCGTTGACATGCTCACAACCCTGATGGACGGATCGCTTGCGCTTGCCGCGTCGGAACTGGAAGAGTGGGGCGACCCGGCTGACCCGGACGTATACGACTTCATCCACTCGATATCGCCTTACGATCAACTGCGCACCCAGGCCTATCCGGCCGTCTATGCGACGGCGGCGCTGCAGGACATGTCGGTCGGCTACTACGAGCCGCTGAAGTGGATTCAGAAGATGCGCCGGGTGCATACGGGCGCCGCGCCCCTCCTGATTGACATCGATATGAGTGCGGGACACAGTGGCAGCACTGAAGCGTGGCGTCGGCACAACGCCACCGCACGGGAATTTGCCTTCATGTTGGGCGTGCTGTGCCGGTCCCGGAGCGTGTGCCTCACCCCATCGGAATGGAACAGGTCATAAGTGGAACTCGAGCAGGAAATCGAGATTGGCGGCAGTCTGGCCGCGGTCTGGGAAGCACTGAACGATCCGGAGGTGCTGCAGCGGAGTCTGCCCGGCTGTGAGGCGTTCGATGCGGTGGGTGAGAACGCGTACGAGATTCGGATGGTCGTCAAGGTGGGCCCGGTCAAGGCGAAATTTGCTGGCGAGATCGAGTTGTCCGACATCGAGCCGCTTGTGTCGTACACCATCAGCGGCTCGGGCAAAGGCGGCGTCGCGGGCTTTGCAAGCGGCAGTGCAGACGTGAAACTCACCGAGATAGACCCCGAAACCACACGCCTCAGCTATGCCGTCAGCGCGAAGGTGGGCGGCAAGCTTGCCCAGTTGGGGGCCCGGCTCGTTGACGGTGCGGCAAAGAAAATGGCGGCCGATTTCTTTGCGCGGTTCGGCGACGAGATCAATCCACCCGGGTAAGGAAAGCTCGCGATGGCGCTGCGGCATTCCGCTGGTGTACTTTAGCGGCTGCCCGCGTCGCGCTCAGGACGGCCGGTGGCGGGGCTGCCATTTGAGACCACATCCATCACAGGGTCGGGTTGGAAAGACCCTTGAACGAATCCGCAGAGTGTCCGCAATCGCGAGGCACCTTGGTTACGGGGAGGACGCATGTCGCTCGAAGTAAAACTCAACGTCAACGGACGGGCAGTGGCCCGAACCGTGGCGCCTGAAACCACGCTCGCCACGTTCGTGCGCGAGGAACTGGAACTGACCGGCACCCACGTCGGCTGCGATACGAGCCAGTGTGGAGCCTGCACGGTGCACCTGAACGGTCGTGCCGTGAAGGCGTGTACGGTGCTTGCGGCGCAGGCCGAAGGGCAGCAGGTCACAACGATCGAGGGCATTGGCTCAACGTCGGAGCTGCATCCGATGCAAGCCGCCTTTCGTGAGTGTCATGGCCTGCAGTGCGGGTTCTGCACGCCCGGCATGATCATGGCGGCCATCGACCTCGTACACAGGGGCGAAGCGGACTCGGAAGCGTCGATCCGCGAGGGGCTGGAGGGCAACTACTGCCGCTGCACCGGCTATCACAACATTGTTCAGGCGGTCGCCAAGGCGGCGCCGCAGATGACCAACGACTAGGAGACGCACAGTGTCAGAGCAGGGAATTGGTGCGCGTGTTCTCCGTAAAGAGGACATGCGGTTCATCACCGGCAAAGGGCAGTACACCGACGACATCAATGTTCGTGGTCAGTGTTACGGCGTATTCGTACGTTCACCCCACGCCCACGCGACCATCGACGGGATCGACACCAGCGCTGCGGAAGCTGCGGAAGGTGTCGTTGGCGTCCTGACGGGGGCGCAAATCGTGGAAGACGGACTGGGCACGTTGCCGTGCGGCTGGATGGTCCTCTCGAAAGACGGCAGCGAGATGAAACAGCCTGCCCACCCGATCATGGCCGCAACGCAAGTCAACTACGTTGGAGAGCCTGTTGCGCTCGTGGTCGCGGACTCCCTCACGGCGGCCCGGAACGCGGCTGAACTCGTGGAGGTCGACTACGCGGAGAAAGCAGCGGTTGTCGATCTTGCGAGTGCGCAGGACAGTGCCGCGATCTACGAGGAGGTTCCGCGCAATACCGCATACGAGTGGGAACTGGGCGACCAGGCGGCCACCGAGGCCGCGTTTGCCGGCGCAGCCCACGTCACGGAACTCACGGTGCGCAACAACCGGCTGATTCCGAACGCGATCGAGCCGCGCGCGGCGATCGGCGACTACAACCCTTCGACGGACGAGATGACGCTCTACACCACGAGCCAGAATCCGCACGTCGTCCGTCTCGTGTTCACGGCGTTCCTGAACATGGCGCCCGAGCACAAGCTTCGGGTGGTTGCTCCGGACGTCGGCGGAGGCTTCGGGTCGAAGATCTTCATTTACTCTGAAGAATCCGCCTGCGCGTGGGCGTCACGCCGGCTCGGTGTGCCGGTGAAGTGGACGGCAGATCGCGCAGAGAGCTTCCTCGCGGATGCCCACGGTCGTGACCACATCTCGACCGCGCGCGTGGCGATGGACGCCGAGGGGCATTTCCTCGGGTTGCACGTGCAGACGAAGGCGAACATGGGGGCTTATCTCTCGACGTTTGCGTCGTCCGTGCCGACCTATCTGTATGGAACGCTGCTTGCCGGTCAGTACAAGACGCCCGCGATCTACTGCGAGGTGGACGCCATCTATACCAACACGGCTCCGGTGGACGCCTACCGCGGCGCCGGGCGTCCGGAAGCGACCTTCCTCCTGGAGCGGCTCGTTGAAGTCGCGGCGGGAGAGATGAACCTCGATCCGGCCGAGATCCGGCGCCGGAACTTCATTCAGCCGGACGAGTTCCCCTATCAGACCCCGGTCGCCCTGGAATACGACACGGGCGACTATGAAGCGAGTCTCGACCGGGCGCTCGAAATCTCCGGTTACCACGACTTTGCCGCGCGTAGGTCGGCGGCCGAAGCCCAGGGCAAGCTGCGTGGGATTGGACTCTCCTGTTACATCGAGGCGTGTGGTATCGCGCCGTCGCAGGTCGTTGGCTCGCTGGGTGCCGGTGTCGGACTGTGGGAAAGCGGCGAGGTCCGGGTCAATCCAACCGGCAGTGTGACCGTGCTGACCGGTTCGCACAGCCACGGCCAGGGGCACGAAACGACGTTCGCACAACTGGTCGCGGACAAACTCGGCATTTCCATCGATGATGTCGATGTCGTCCATGGGGACACCGCCAGGCTCGATTTCGGAATGGGCACCTACGGTTCGCGTTCCCTCGCGGTTGGCGGTTCGGCGCTCGTGAAAGCGAGCGACAAGATCATCACCAAGGGCAAGCGGATTGCCGCTCACCTCATGGATGTCGATGTCGGGACCGTGGATTTCGAAGACGGGGAATTCCGCGTCGCGAACAGCAATCTGGCCAAGACCTTTGGCGAAGTCGCGTTTGCGGCCTACGTGCCACACGACTTTCCTCTGGACGAACTGGAGCCGGGTCTCGCCGAGAAGGCGTTCTACGACCCGGGCAACTTCACGTATCCGGCGGGTGCCTATGTCTGCGAGGTGGAGATCGACCCCGCGACCGGCGTCACAGATGTCGTGAAGTTCACGGCGGTGGATGACTTCGGCAACATCATCAATCCGATGATCGTCGAGGGGCAGGTCCATGGCGGCATTGCCCAGGGCTTGGGGCAGGCGATGCTGGAGAATGCCGTATACGACGCGGATGGCCAGCTGCAGACCGGGTCCTACATGGATTACTGCATGCCACGAGCCGACGATCTGCCTTCCTTTGACGTCGACCTGACCAACACCGCCTGTACCCACAATCCGCTCGGTGTGAAGGGTTGTGGCGAGGCCGGTGCGATCGGGTCGCCGCCCGCACTGATCAGTGCGGTAGCAAACGCGATCGGCGTACGGCACATGGACATGCCCGCAACACCGGAGAAGGTCTGGCGGGCAATCCGCGAAGCAAGGGGGAACGCCTGATGTACACCTTCAACTATCATCACCCTTCGAGCCTCGACGAGGCGGTTGCGCTGTTCGAGGGCGCAGCAGACCCCGTCTTCCTCGCCGGGGGTCACACGCTCTTGCCGGCGATGAAACAACGCCTGCAGGCCCCGAGTGACGTGATCGATCTGAGTGGTGTTCCCGGCTTGTCGGGGATCGAAGTCAGCGCGGACTCGGTGACGGTCGGCGCGCTCACCACGCATGCGGATGTCGCGGAGTCCGCTGCCCTGCAAGACGCGCTGCCGTCGCTTGCGTCGCTCGCGTCCGGCATTGGTGACGCGCAGGTGCGGAACAGGGGCACGATCGGTGGCTCCGTCGCCAATGCGGATCCGGCGGCTGACTATCCGGCCGCGCTGGTGGGCCTTGGCGCGACGGTTGTGACGAACAGGCGTGAGATCGCGGCGGACGACTTTTTTACAGGGATGTTCGAAACGGCTCTCGAACCCGGGGAACTGCTGACGGCCGTGCGGTTTCCCCGCGCGAGCCGGGCCGCCTACGCGAAGTTCCCGAACCCTGCGTCGCGCTATGCGATGACGGGGGTGTTCGTCTCCGCGGGTGACTCCGGGGTCAGGGTCGCCGTGACGGGTGCGGCAGCCAGCGTGTTCCGGTTTGCGGAAATGGAGACCGCGCTTGCCACCGATCTCACCCCGGACGCGCTCGGGGGCATCCTGCCCGCCGCGGATGATCTCCTGACGGACATGCACGCCTCTGCGGAATACCGCGCAAACCTCGTGAACGTCATGGCGCAGCGGGCGGTCGCATCGCTCTGAGCCGGTCAGCCCGCTGGCTTACACCGGCGGGCGTAGCGTCCACCAAGGCGCGTGGCGGCTTGAATTACCCGGAGTTCGGGGCAAACCTGTCGGCTGAAGGGATGAAACATCCGGACGCGCAATGCGGTCGAAGTACCTGAGTGTTCCGATCGGAGGCCGAGGCAGAAGTTACCCCGCGGTTGCGGGTCAGGTCGCGTGGGCGATTCCTTCGTCTGATTGTGCTCGGCCTGCTCGTGGCCTGCGTCGTGGCGTGTGGCGGGGGCGGGGGTGGCTCCGCCCCGACAACGCTGACCCAGCGCACGAGGACCCCTGCGCCGCAGCCGTCACCGACGGTGCAACCGCCGCCGCCAACCAGTTCGACCGGCGCGGTGACCTTCTCGAATCTGGAGGGTATGCGGACGTCCGCCCGTGCCGCGGTTGCCGACAATCCCCGTGAGGACTACATGCTCGCATGCACGGTGCAGCTGAGGAACGGCAACGAGTGTTCGCTTCTGACGCTGCCCATGATCGGGATGGAGTTTGCGGACCCTGATGTCGAGGACATCATGAGCCGGGTCCTGGTATCGCATCGACTGGATGGGCGAGCGGTTCAGGCAGGTGCTCCAGACCATGCCGCGCGAGATACTCCTGCTGACGCGTGCGCTCTCCGCGATCGTGATCTCGCACGACATTCGTCCGTCCTTCTACACGGGACAAACAGCCGCGATTTATCTTGACCCCGCCGGGCTTTGGCTGACGCCAGAAGAGCAGGCAACGGTCGATATCGCACCTGACTATCG
>MDTE01007674.1_pt1 | contig 11002 bp, 8 predicted proteins | sample 811231 | NCBI WGS metagenome assembly MDTE01 (sample SAMN05326651, study PRJNA326480) | marine metagenome | isolation source: seawater | place: Indian Ocean: Red Sea | collected 2010 | reverse complement strand
GCCGAAGAAGAGCGCGGAACCCGCCGCCGTGGAGGACAAAACCCCGACGAAGAACGCTGCGGGAGAACGAAAACTCTCTGCGCACGCGGTTAGACATCGTCAGCAATCGTTGATGTTGGAAACCATCCTCGCGCAGACGTACGTCAGAGCGATCAAACGACCCATCATGCCGAGTGTCAGGCCGCCGCAAAAGCTTCTCGAGGCGTATCGCGCGTTCTCGCGTGCGTGCGCCTTGAACAAAGCGAACGCGACGTGCGAAGATGAAGGTCAATCCATCGAGTTCGGCGAAGCGCTCACGCGAGGTATCCACGTCCTGCGCGCGGAGGATGAGCGCGCGGCGTCAAAAAAGGCGAGGGAGTAGGCATTTTTCGAATAACGAATGAGTCAAGGCAAATTTCTATTCTTCTATTAGCAGTGCGGCGCGGCCGGAAAGTGTTCAGATGATCTAATTTGCGTGCGTTTCGATGTGTGGCCGAAGTCTACACTCAGGAGTGTTCGTCTTCCGTCCTCGTAATCGTGGTCGTATCTAACTAGCTTCGGCGATGAGCTCTCGGATTCTCGCGAGGACGATTTCATTCGGACACGAGCAGGAATCAGCGGTGTACGGATGGCTCACGATGAGAGAGCCGAGAACGAGAAGTTCTACATCACCAGGGCCTTCGAGCGTATGTCTTTCGGTGAACGGCACCATGTTTTCGCGAAGACAACGTTTCACGTTGTCCAACTGTTTGCTCACCGTGGGCTTCAACAGCGCCGCTACGCCGGCGTACGAGCTGTTCTCTCCCCACGAAACCGTTCGTAACCCTCCTGAATTCGTCGACTTGAGTGACTTCTTCACTTCCACATTATTTTTCCGCCCATTCAACGCGTCCAACGCCAACGCGTTCCCACCCACGACTTCCACCGCCGCCACCGCGTGCCCCGGCACCACGACGCACGCGTCCGGATCGCCGCGATGATCCTCACCATTCTTCCACGCGTTCGATCCAACCCCCCCTCTCACACTCGTCGGCGTCGCGAGCACGATCGTGAACGACTCCGGATCGAGCGAGTACACCGTTCCTTGTCTCGTCGAGCCGTCGCTCAGCGTCATCGACACCTCTTGTCCGAGCAGCGCCTTGAGATGCGCCGGATTCAGGCTCTTCAACACCCCCTATCGCGCGCGCACACCGTCGTCATCATCGTCAGTCGTCTCTCTCGTCTCTCTCGTCTCTCGCTTCCTCCTCCAATCAATCAATTCCGCACCGATCAATCGAAGACTGCCCCTCATACGTAGGTTTTCATCACACGGCGACCGACCGACCGATCGACCGAAGCGCCGCCGATGATTGATTATTCGCCCCGCGTCGTCTCGACCTCGGGCGCGCCGTCGTCCGTCCATCCGTCCGTCCGCGCGACCTCCGCGCGCGCGCGCGATCTGTGCGCGCGCACGTATTCCCCCCGCGCGTCCGTCGCGTCTCCTCGCGTCGCGTCGCGTCGCCTCGCCTCGCGCGTCGCCTCGCGAATCATCATCATCATCGCATCGCGCGTCTCCGCGGATGGGTGTCGCACCTCTCCCGCGTCTCTCGCGCTCGCGCTCGCGTCCACCATCTCGCGCGCGATTCCGCCCAAGGGAATTACGTCTCGACGCATCCCGCTCGCGAGTCGACCTCGACGACCTCGCGCGCGCGTCGAACGAACGCCTCGCTCGACGACGCCGCCGCCCCGCCGCGGTCTGGGGGAAAACGTTCGCGCGCGGATCGGGCGGGGCACGACAGGGACTCGGGGACGAGTCATGACCGGCGGTGGGCGCCCGCGGACGTGGGAGCGGTCAATCGCACGAAAGATGTCGTCACCGTTGGGATGATATTTTTGGCGTGTGGTGACATTGATGAGTCGTGACTCGCGAATGAATAACTGTGGTGTGGATGTGTCGCCCATCGTGCGCGTGGACGCCGGGTGCGATTGATTTTGATTGCAAAGACGACCGAGGCTTGGCGCGCGCGAGTCGAACGAATGGACGAACGATGATCACGCCGAATCGGCGAGTTTGGGAGGATCCATCGCCATGGCTTTGCGTCGACGCCGATGCCAGCGAAAGATGAGGAAGCCGACGAGAACGGCGCCGCCGGTGCACGTGCCGAGCGCGTAGACGGGGTAGGCGCCGTCCGCGCGCGGAGGCGGGTACGGGGAGGGAGGCGGAGGTGGGAAAGGCGGGGGAGGGGAAGGCGGGGGACTCGGTGGGGTATACGTCCCTTCGACTCTCCACACGCTCGCCGGACCGTCGTAGTTGGTGACGCGACCGGGACGACCCCACGCCGCGTTCCACGCCGAGGCGCCCGAAAACATGTCGACGAAACGCGCCGTCGATGAGGTGGCGTTGGGCCACACCGTGATGTCCCGGTTGAAAGAGACCGCGTTGCCGAACATGAAATTCATGTTGTTCACCCCGGCGACGTTCCACGCGCTAATGTCCGCGTCGAACGTCGAGGCGTTGTAAAACATGTACTGCATATCCGTCGCCGCGGCGACGTTCCACGCCCCGATCGTTCCGTTAAACGCGATCGCGTCTTTAAACATATTATACATGGTCTGCACTTGACCGACGTTCCACACCGAGATGTTCGCGTTGAACTGCGTTCTCTCCTTGAATACCGAGTCCATGTCCGTCACCTGCGACACGTCCCAATCCTCAATCCGCACCGAGTTCAACGACTGACACCCCACCCCCGTGGGATCCGTCGTCAAGCACGCCTCCAACGTGTCCATCAAGTTCGTTTTACTCGTAAACGGGCTGTTGTGACTCACCCCCATCGTTCCTCTCGCCCCGAATCCGATCGCCCCGATCGCCATCGCCCCACCAACGACCATCCCTCGTCGTCTTTCACCGCGCTCGCGTCCACCACTCGCCTTTCGTCTCGCCCTCACCCCTCGCGTCTCCCGCGTCTTCCCCTCTTTTCCATCGTCACCGTCCGCACCGTCCCTTGGTCGCCGTCGTCGCGCCATCCCACGCGCGCGGTGTCCCACCGCGTCGTCGAATCGAGTCGGCATCGGAATCGCGCAATCGAGCCTCACGCAACCCTAAACCCTAAACCCTACGCACATGAAGCCCCGCCCGGTTCATCGTATGAACACGACGTCTCGTCTACATAAGGCGTCGCCCCCCCCCCTCGGGGCCTTATTCGGAAGAACGGTTTGTTTCGCCCCCAATACGACTTCCTTCGTCCGCAAGGGTCTGAAAAACATTTTTTCAAAAAATGCAAAAGAAGACGTCCCGCCCGAGACCCGATGGATCGATCGCCCGCGCGCCGTCGCGTCGTCCGAGGTCGACGCGCGCGCGAGGGAGACGGAGACGGAGACGGAGACGGAGACGAGCGAGGAGAGCGGTGATGGCGGTGTCGAGCGCGCGATGGGTGACGACGCGTGTCGGCGCGCGCGCGGGGGATGGTGGAGGCGGTTCGCGCGCGATGCGCGCGCGCGTCGGCGGCGGACACCGCGCGCGAGGGCGCGCGGTGACGTGCGCGAGCGCCAAGCCGAGAGCGTTGGTGAGCGTGAGCGATAAGGACGGTATGACGGAACTGGCGAGTGGATTGGCGGCGCTCGGGTACGAGATCGTGTCCACGGGCGGGAGCGCGAGGGCGATCGAGAGCGCGGGGACGGAGGTGACGAGCGTGGACGCGGTGACGGGATTCCCGGAGATGCTCGATGGACGCGTGAAAACGCTTCATCCGGGCGTGCACGGGGGGATCTTGGCCAAGCGTGATGATACGTCGCACATGGACGCGATCGGGAAGCACGGGATCGACACGATCGACGTCGTGGCTGTGAACTTGTACCCGTTTCGCGAGACGGTGGCGGGCGGCGGCGCCTTCGACGCGTGCGTGGAAAACATCGACATCGGCGGTCCGGCGATGATCCGCGCCGCGGCGAAGAACCACCCGCACGTCTACGTCGTCGTCGATCCGGCGGATTACGGCAAACTGCTCGAGCACTTGAAGAGCTCGCCGAGCAAGGAGGCGGATTTAAAATTTAAGCGCGAGTTGGCGTGGAAGGCGTTCCAACACTGCGCCTCGTACGACTCCGTCGTCTCCGAATACTTGTGGAGCCAAATCGGTGAAGGTGCGCCGGCTCCGGAGCTCTCCGTGCCGATGACGCTCACGGCGGCGCTCCGCTACGGCGAGAACCCGCACCAACCGGCGGCCGTGTACGCGGACGGCTCGCTCGCGGAATCCGCGGGGGAGGGTGTGGCGCGATCCATCCAGCACCACGGTAAGGAAATGAGCTACAATAACTATTTGGATGCTGACGCCGCGTACGGCTGCGCGTGCGACTACCCGACGAGCGATCCGACGTGCGTCATCGTCAAGCACACCAACCCGTGCGGCATCGCCAGCGCGAGCGGCGCCAACGGCGACTTGCTCGAGGCTTACCGCATGGCCGTGCGCGCCGACCCGATCTCCGCTTTCGGTGGTATCGTTGCGTTCAACTGCACCGTCGACGCGGACATGGCGCGTGAGATTCGTGAGTTCCGCTCTCCGACGGATGGCGAGACGCGTATGTTTTACGAAATCGTCATCGCCCCGTCTTACACTCCCGAAGGTTTGGAAGTGTTGAAGGGGAAGTCCAAGACGTTGCGCATTTTGGAAACCAAGCCGCGCACGGGCGCGACGAAGAGCTTGCGTCAAGTCGGCGGCGGCTGGCTCGAGCAAGCGACCGATTCGTTGGTTCCGGAGGACATCACGTTTGAATCCGTCTCCGACGTCAAGCCGACGCCGGAACAAATCGAAGCGTTGAAGTTTGCCTGGCGCGCCGTCAAGCACGTCAAGTCCAACGCCATCACGGTCGCCACGAACGGTCGTCTCCTCGGCATGGGTTCCGGCCAACCCAACCGCGTCAACTCGGTGCGCATCGCGCTCGAAAAGGCTGGCGACGAAATCCAAGGCTCCGTCCTCGCCTCCGACGCCTTCTTCCCCTTCGCCTGGGGTGATTCCGTCGAGATCGCGTGCCAAGCCGGCGTCAAGGCGATCGCCCACCCCGGCGGTTCCATGCGCGACCAAGACGCCGTCGACGTCTGCAACAAGTACGGCGTCGCCCTCGTCACCACCGGCCACCGCCACTTCAGACACTAATCCTCCGCACGTCTTCGTCTACGAGTAATGATCAACAATCTCTTAGCGCACGCCGTCGTCTCTCGTCTCTCGTCTCTTCTCTTCTCTTCTCTCTTCTCTCGCCCGCCGTCCTCCGCGACCGGCGTCAGTCCCCTAAACGACCAATCACGACCCTCCACGAAGACCTGAATCGTCGTTTTTTGGGTCCACGCATCGGGGGTAGAAGGCGCCCCGCGTGCGCGACGCGACGCGCGACGCCGACGGCGGCCTCGCGCGTCGCGCGCGTCGTCAGAGGACGACGGACGCGTCGCGCGTCGTCGGTGATCGAGGCGCGGAGCGTCGTCTTTCCGTCTCAGCGCGCGCGCGCATCGCATCGCCTCGCATCCATCGAAAGACGTTCGCGCGCGTTCCATTCGATCGACGCCGGGGGAACGGGCGCGAGGGTCGATGGCGACGACGCGCGCGACGACGACGAGCGATGAGGGGGCGAGCGCGGTGCTGTCGGCGTACGGGACGATCGCGGGCGAGGGTATCGGTCGACGACGGGTCGGCGCGGACGCCAAGGCGAGCGCGTACGAGGAGGTGGAGGGGGAAGGTGCGCGGAGACGAGACGCGCGGAGACGAGACGCGACGGGCGCGACCGGCGGAGCGATGGAAACGCGACGAGAGGGTGGGATGGGCGCGTTCAGACGCGTGCGCGCGATGGATGATGGAGTGACTGACGGTGTGTGTTGATATGTTTCGTTTTCGCGTGTACTCGTAGATACGCTGCGATGCGCGCTGTCGTCTCCGCCGGCGAGCGATAAGCGGAAAGCGTCGACGGCGGCGAGCGGGGCGGCGTACGGACGAGCGTCGACGGCGAGGAGCGTGAAACGGCGAAAGCGGGCGCCGAGGGGAGAGTGTGAGATCGGAGCGTTGGGTAAACTTCCGACGGAGGTGTTAGAGTTGATTCTATTGAATCTGGAGGTGAAGGATTTGGGGAGAGTGGCGTCGACGTGCTCGTACTTTAGCGCGAGCGGCATCGTGGAGAGAGTGGCGGCGGCGAGAGTCGAAGCCGTACCGCGGGCGCAAGTCATGGTGCTCACGAAGAAGGATTCATTCTTAAAGGCGTGGCATCACTGCACGTTCAGCGAACGCGCGGAACGGATGAGTTTGAACGTGTCCCTGGGACAGTTTCACACGTTGTGCGTCGGCGAGGCGGACGACGCGACGAACGAAGGTAAGCTTTTGATGACGTTCGGTCGAGGTTTCCATGGGCAGCTCGGATTGCATACGTTCGAGAACCACGCTTTGCCGACGCGTTTACTGCTCGACGGCGAGGATGTGACCGGAGACGACGAGGAAACGTTCGCCGGCGTCGATTCAATCGCCGTCGGAGGTTCGCACTCGATCATTCTCGACAGAGCCGGCGGAGTTACATCTTGGGGATTGGCGAGCTCCGGTGAGCTCGGACACTTCGGCACGACGACGATCGAGGTGAACGCCCCGATGCGTTGCCGCACGCTCGATTCGCTGACGGGAATGTCGAAAATCACGCAAGTTATCACCGGCGCGAATCACACCCTCGCCATCGATCAGTGGGGTCGACTCTTCGCGTGCGGTCGCGGACGTTCCGGTCAACTCGGCCACGGCACCTTCCGCGACGCTGCACCGTTCAGTCAAATCGCCGCCTTGCGCGGAATGCAAGTCGTCAGCGCCGTCGCCGGTGGTGCGCATAGCATCTGCATCACCTCGGACGGCAACGTGTGGTCGTGGGGAGACTGTGGGTTCGGCCAGCTCGGCTTGGGTGATCTCACGTTCGCCTCCGCCGCCGGATGGACGAGCGGGATCCCTTGGCCGTGTCTCGTGGAGTCACTCAACGACATGGACGAACCCATCACGAACATGGCTGCAGGTGGCTCGCACTCTCTCTTCGTCACCAGCGGCGGGCGAATGTATGTCTGCGGACGCGGCAAACACGGCGCCCTGGGCGTCGGTAAAGTTTCCGCGCGTTTTTCCGTCGACCCGATCTATTCATCTGGAACTGAAACGGGGAATCGATTATCACCGGTGCAAGTCAACATTCATCACTACGTTCGCGACGTCTTGCGAGGAGAGATTATTGAAAATAGAGTGCAGCAGTGCTCGTGCGGTGCTCGGTGTCGCGTCGCGCACGCCTCGGCGGGCGCGATGCACTCGTGCGTTCTCACCGCATGCGGCGCGGTGTTTACGACTGGTAATAACTCGTACGGTCAACTCGGACACGGGGACAAAAAGAAGACGTTCAACTTCACCCGCGTCGAGGCTTTACGCGGTAAAAAGGTGGTCACCGTAGCATCTGGTCATCACCACACGGGCGCCGTCGTCGAATCCGAAGAGGGAAGAAACGATCTATATCTGTGGGGACGCGGTGATTGGGGTCAACTCGGCACGGGAGACATGCGTTCGTACACGAAGCCGAAGCGCGTGGAGGGATTTCACGTGGCGCCGGCGCGCCCGGAGAGCGAGGTGCTCATGTACAAGCAAACGGAAATGCCGCAAGAGGAAGACAGCCCGCAAGACGACGAGACGGATGCGGAGGATGACATGGTTTAGGAATATTTAGAAAACGATGTAATACGCAAACCGAGAGGTTTAAATTAAATTCAATGAAATTGAAAATTCTTCATCATCGACTAAAGCTCCTCCTTGGCGAGCTCCTCTTGCGAAAATTGCGACTCGACGTCCTCTTCTTCGCCCATGCCGAGCAAGTTCTTCGTCTTTTCCCAGGCGCCCTTGACCGAGCCCTTGACCGATTCGGTGGCTTCTTTCGCGTAATTTTCCGCCTTGCCGAACTTAGCCTTGACCGCTTTCATAAGCGACGCTCGATCGGCCGCTTCGGAAGGCGGGGACGGCGAATCGTCCATATCGTCCATGTCGTCGTCGTCTCCTCCCATGCCAGCCATCATCTGATCGCGGCTAAACATTTGCGCTCCACCCATGCCGGGCATCCCCTGCATACCCGCCATCAATCGTTCCATGTCCACGTCCTTCTTATCGCGCTTCTTAAACTTTTCGCCCTTCGGACGGCTCTTGGGAAGCGGAGGCGCCGCCTTCGCGCACGCGTCCGTCTCCTCCTCGCACAACCACTTTCGCAGCGCCTTGGCCAAATCTCCCGAACCTTTCCACGTGTACAAGAACTCGCCCACGTCCGTGTCTCTCGGTCCGAGAATCTTTTCACACGCCGCGACGATCGTCTTACACTCCGCACCGCACTCACCGTAGTTTTCCTTGCCCATGTCCACCACGCGAAGTTTGGAACCCTTCTCTTGCAAATCCTTCGTGATGATCCAATCGCCCTCTTTCACGTTCGATTGGCACATCTTTTCCATCTTTTCGATCACGTCCGTCTCCGTCAACTTCTTCCCCTGCTCCGTCTTCAGCGCGTCGTACTCCTCCGTCGCCGCGCGCGACAAAAACTCGCACACCTCGCACTCGATGTACTTGACGTCCGATTTGACGGCGCGCGCCACTTTTTTCGACCCCGCGGCGCCGGGGAACGCGGCGCTCGCGCCGGGAAGGGCGGTGAGCAGGGCGATCGTCGTCAGGGTCACCTTAGATTTCATTTCGGCGAGTCGAGGCGAGGGCGACGAGGTGTGACGCGCGCGATCGCGAGTCGATGACTGATCCTTCCACACGCTTCCGCGGGCGCCGCCGCGCCGGGACGCCGGGACGCCGGGACGCGAGCGCGAGCGAACGAGCCAGAGACGGCGCGGCGTCGACGAAGCCGAGGGGTGAAAAATGTTACGATGACGTCATTCGTCGTCACGGGACGGCGATCGTGACGTAGGCGTCGGTGAGTCGATACCCGACCGCGGCGTCGTCGCCGGGACGGTTGGCGTCGAGTCGGAGCTGCGCGGCGAAACCGTCGGCGGCGAGCGCGCCGATCGTGATCCACGCATGTGAATTCCCGCGAGCGAGGGTTCGGAGAGACAGAGACGTCGTGATCGTTCGAGCGTCGTGCGTGACGCGGATTTTACCGTCAAAGGCTGGGAGTGGATCGTCTCGACGTCGTCCGTCGGTTTGCGGCGAGAGCTTGCGGCGCAAGCCTCGCGTTCGCGTGGAGCTCGTGCGCACTTCCACGGGATCGTCTTCGGTGAAATCGTACTCGAGCGCGCGAATGAGATCAAATGAAATTTCGGAATCGTTCAGACTTCGGCGCTCGCGCATGATGTCGACCCTCACGGGCGCGGCGGCGTTCGAGTCTCCGGTCGTCGTCGTCGTCTCGAGCTCCGTCGTCGTCGTCTCTCGAGGCGTCGTCGACAGAGTCTCGCACGCCTCGAGGAGATCCTCCGCGATGGTTCGCTTGAAACCGGGCGATTCGGGATTGAATCGCTCGCGAAGCATCGTCTCCGCGACTCGATCGAAGTACTCTGGACTTTTGGACGTGAACGCTCGCCTGAGCGACGGAACGATTTCGAGAATGAACCCTCGCGAGGCGTCGGTGACGTTCGTCACGTCCAGCGCGCGTATCTCCTCGAGCACGCCGGCCAAGTCTCGCAACACCGGTAACTGATCCATCTTCGTCTCGTTCAGATATCTCCCGAGCTTGAGAACGGTCGATTTGCGCTGTTCGTCCCACGCGTACCCGCGCCTGCACGAAGCATCGCAGAGGAGCGCTCGAAGCGATAACCACACCTGCGCCTCGTACTTTTGCACGCGAAGCGACGCGTCCCACTCCTCCGTTTTCCCCACTCGACGCCACGCTCCGTCGGTGTAAATCTCCAACGCCGCCTCGTCGTCTCTCGTTCGTCGAATCCACGGTTTCTTCTCCAAGAGCGTCGCCAGCGCGCTCACGACGTCGAGCGAGTCCAAGAGTCGCGCTCGAACGCCGAGAGAAACATCCGCGATGACGTCGGTGACACTTCGTAAAATCCCCAAACACGTCATCGACAGCGCGAACTCAATCTCCCGAACGCGTCGTTCGACGAGCGTCATCGCCTCGTCGTCTCTTCCGTCGTCCGCGTCGCCGACGACGCGCGTCGCCGCTCGATGACAATACTCCACCAGCTCCGCCGTGACTTCGTCGCTCGCGTTCACCATCCACTCTCCACCATTCGCGAACACGACGAGTTCCAGTAAATTACACACCACCGTCTCGTGATACGCCGTGAGATACAGCGCGTACGCCAACGCACCGTCGTCTTCCTCCGTCGTCGTCGTCTCGCGCGCCGCCAGACGCGTCACGCGCGGCAGCGTCTCGACCCGCCACGTCTCGGCGCGCAATAAATCTCTCACCAATCCCTCCTCCACGATCCCATCTCCCGCGCTCGACACGACGGACGCGACGGAATCTTCATCCTTTTCTCTCCCACTCATCGCCTCCTCGTACGCCACCGCGCGAAGACGACGCGTCGCCGCTCGACGCGCGCGCCACGCATACGAACCGACATCTTCCACGCTCGCGATGGCGTCCACGCGCTCGCGAAGCGCGGCGACGTCGAACGCGACGCGGGATCGATCGCGAGGCGATGCGTTCGACGACGCGTTCGACGACGCGTTCGTCTCGCGCACGCGCACCATGGTCCGCGCGCGCGCGAGATTCTCGCGCGAGTCAACGCGCGAATCCATCGCGACACGAGCGGGGCGCGGAGGAGTCGCGAAGGGCGGGGACGAACCGATTCGAACGGGGGGAGGGGGTGCCGGCGATGCGATCGAAGAGTGTGAGGGAATCTTTCATCGAGTGGTGGTGTTGAATGAACACCATGTTGTTTGGTTTGATGGACGAGCGCTCGGCGCCGCGTCTCTTGTTTTTTGGTTTTTTGAAATTTTGAAAGTACGCGCGGCGGGCCAAAGATTTAGCCGCCGAAACCGTACAAGGTGCGGCCTTGGCGCTTGAGCGCGTAGACGACATCCATGGCGGTGACGGTCTTTCTGCGAGCGTGCTCGGTGTAGGT
>MDTE01180385.1_pt1 | contig 11005 bp, 7 predicted proteins | sample 811231 | NCBI WGS metagenome assembly MDTE01 (sample SAMN05326651, study PRJNA326480) | marine metagenome | isolation source: seawater | place: Indian Ocean: Red Sea | collected 2010 | reverse complement strand
TTAAAAGAAAACACAAAGCTTATATCTCAGCGTGCAGGAAAATCAATAGATGTTACTTCAGTTTCGGCAAAAAGGAAAAATCTAGACCGGGGACTGTCATTGACGCCCTTCTCTTGGTTCGATAATCCACATGAGTTAATATACTCAAAGAATGTTGATGTTGTGGTTGAATTAGTAGGAGGGGGAGACGGGGTTGCAAGAGAAATTTGTACCTCTGCTTTATCTATTGGAAAGCATGTTGTTACTGCAAATAAAGCTTTAATTGCGGAACACGGAGTTGAGTTAGCGATGATGGCAGAGGAAAATCACTGCCAGCTAAACTATGAAGCTGCCGTTGCCGGCGCAATTCCGATTGTCAAAGTGCTTCGAGAAGGCCTTGTAGGTAACCACATCAATCGAGTTTACGGCATATTAAATGGCACTTGTAACTATATTCTTACGCAAATGCGAGATACAAATCGGCAATTCCAAGAAGTGCTGGCTGAAGCCCAAGAGCTTGGATATGCTGAATCCGATCCCACGCTCGATGTTGCAGGGATAGATGCTGCTCACAAATTGTCGATTTTATCAAGCTTGGCATTTGGAACACAATTAAGCTTCAGGTCAGTTGAAGTAGAAGGAATAAATGATATTGAATTTTTAGATATTCAATTTGCAAAAGAGCTAGGTTATGGAATAAAGCTTCTAGGTATTGCTTCGCTGAATGGCAATAAAGTTTCACAGTTTGTATATCCTTGTTTGGTTCCAGTCAATTCACCAATTAATCATGTAGAAGAGTCATTCAACGCTATTGTTGTATCAGGTAGTTTTTCGGATGAATTGATCTTAGAAGGAAAGGGGGCTGGGGCTGGACCAACCGCGTCAGCAGTTATAAGTGATCTAGTTGACATTGCTCGAGGAATAAAAGTACCAACCTTTGGTATCAATGTTGAAAACTTGATTGGCGTAGATGTTGATTCTATTAACGATCGTTTTGGCGGTTATTATGTGCGCTTTACTGTTGTAGATCAGCCTGGAGTGCTAGCAGAAATCACTTCTATTCTCAGGGATAAAGAAGTTTCCATAGAGACTGTTATTCAAAGGGGACGTTCCCCCGGAGAGACCGTTAGCATTGTAATGACGCTGTACGATACATACGAACATTTGATGCGTTCTGCGTTACAAGATATTTCTAAGCTTAAGTTTATTGTTGAAAAAGAGAAGGTTTTTAGGGTAGAGAAGTTTTTTGGGTGATATGCTAGGCTACAGTGGTGGTATTTTCTCCGAAAAATGAGCTAATTACTAATTTCATAGCAGAACTAGGCCTATAAGATATTTAATGTTGTTTTTTTTTAAATTCCGGATTCAGATGTTTTATGGAAAGTATTTTAGCCGATAGAAACCTGGCACTTGAAGCCGTTCGTGTTACTGAATCTGCAGCGCTGGAAGCTGCAAGTTTTATAGGGTCTGGTGATGAGAGACTTGCTGATCAAGGCGCAGTCTCCGCAGCACATAGTGCTTTGGGGGCGCTTTCTGTTAACGGTACAATCCGTGTGGGGGAAAATAAATCAAGCAATAATCAGAAGTTATATGTCGGCGAGCGTATTGGGACAGCGTCTGATCCAAAGGTCGATATTGCAATTTTACCGTTAGAAGGTAAGAGCATTGTGGCAAGAGGAGGGCCAAATGCACTTTCTTGTTTAGCGATTGCTGAAGAGGGCGGTTTCCTGAATGTCCCGGATATTTACATGGACAAACTTATTGTTGGACCAGGGGTACCGGTTGATATGGTCGACCTAGATGCTGAATTAGAAGACAACCTTAATTCCTTGGCAAAATGGAAAGGTGTAAAAGTGACGGAATTAATTGTTTGTATGTTGGATCGCCCTCGACACAATCTTATTGTAGATAAACTTCGTAAACTAGGCTCGAAAATTCGTTTGATACAAGACGGAGATGTTTCTGGTGCTTTGCTAACATCTATTACCAACCACGAAGTAGATCTATATATGGGCATTGGGTCTGCGCCTCAAGGTGTATTGGCAGCAGCAGCACTTAGATGCATGGGAGGCTATATGCAGGGTCGATTGTTTTTCAAGAACGATGAAGAACGCAGATATGCGTCAGAATTAGGTGTGAAAGAATTAGATCGAAAGTACCATACTACTGAACTAGCGTCCGGAAATGTAACATTTGCAGCCACAGGGGTAACTTATGGTGCTATTTTACAGGGCATCAGAATTATTGACAAGGTTGCGGTCAGTCATTCCTTGGTTGTTCGGTCGGTAACTGGAACCTTCCGTTATGTTGAGGCCCATCATGAATTTGCCTTCCGTAAACATGCCCAACGGTGAACCCTTTCTTGGGGTTAACAATTCTGTATCTGGAAAAGTTTGGTTCCTCCGAGAAACTGACGATCGGTTGGTTTTAGCTATAGCGCAGCGTTTCGACTTGTCAGAGTTGGTGGCGCGAAGCATAGTTGGACGTGGTCATAATCTCGAAAATATTAACAGTTTTTTGGAACCCAAGTTACGCGATTTACTTCCAGAGCCAAATTCTTTAAAGGATATGTCCAGAGCAGCGATCCGACTGGCACATGCTATTCGAACGGGAGAGCAGGTTGCTATTCTAGGTGATTATGATGTTGATGGTGCTACTTCATCTGCATTGTTATATCGATTCTTCTCACAGTTGGGTCTCATTCCTTACATTTATATACCGAATCGTATTACTGAAGGCTATGGACCAAACAATATGGCTTTTGAAAAAATCAAAGAATCAGGAGCAAACATTGTCATTACGGTTGATTGCGGGGCTACTGCTTACGGACCACTTGAATATGCGGCAAAATTAGGGTTGGAAGTTATAATTGCTGATCACCATATGGGTGAGACAAGGATGCCCCCAGCCTTTGCTTGTGTGAATCCAAACCGTTTTGATGAAGAAACGGGGTTAGGAGAACTTGCTGCGGTAGGTGTTTCTTTTTTACTTGCAGTTGCGATTAATCGTGAATTGAGGGAAAGTGGTTGGTACAAGTCAGCAAGGGCCACAGAACCCGACATTTTAGGTCTTCTTGACCTAGTGGCGCTTGGCACTGTTTGTGATGTTGTTCCGCTAAGAGGAGTAAATAGAGCCTTGGTCAGCCAAGGACTTAAAATTATGCGGCGCCGGCAGAATTATGGTATCGCTGCCTTAATTGATGTGGCAGGTATTGAAACAACTCCTACAGCTTACCACGCTGGATTTCAGCTTGGTCCTCGTATTAACGCTGGCGGACGTGTTGGAAACTGTGAATTGGGATCTAGATTGTTACGCACGACTGATAAAAATGAAGCGTGGGCAATCGCTGAAAAACTTAACCAGTTAAATGGCCAACGAAAAGAAGTTGAGCATATTGTTTTCGAATCTGTTATCGAAAAGATAATAAATCGTAAAATTGACCAAAGCCCAGTCATAGTAGTTTCAGGCGAAGGGTGGCATCCAGGAGTCATAGGCATAGTAGCAAGTCGGGTTTCTGATCGGTATAGCCGACCTGTTTGCCTTGTTTCGATTGATGCAAGTACTGGGATAGGAATAGGTTCGGCACGATCGGTATTAGGTGTGGATATTGGAGCAGCAATCTTAGCTGCCCGACAAAAAGGCATGTTACTTAATGGAGGTGGCCATTCCATGGCTGCGGGGTTTAAGCTTGATCGAGATAAATTGGCTGAGTTTGAACGCCATTTATGTGATTTTGTTAAAAACAACTCACTAGAAAAATTCCTTCAGGCAAAAGTGAGGTTTGACGGCGTATTAAATGCTGATGGTATTACATTGGATTTAGCTAAAAAATTTGAACGACTTGCCCCATTCGGTTGTGGTAATCCAGAGCCAAGGCTCGCAATTGCATCGGCAAGGTTATCTTTTGCTGATCGAGTGGGGGAAAGTCATGTCAGATGTAAGATACTATCCGCGTCGGGTAGAACAATAAATGCTATTGCCTTTCGTAGCATCGATACACCGCTAGGTCAGGCCTTGTTGCAGCATGATGGGGTATCACTCCATTTAGGTGGCAGACTCCGCCAGAACATTTGGAAAGGCAGCACTGTTCCTCAATTCGTAATTGAAGATGCAGCAAAGGTATGGGAGAGCTAGATTGGATAAGTGGGAGGCAAGGTTTTTAGAACTGGCCCATCACATTTCGAGATGGTCAAAGGACCCATCAACTCAGGTCGGATGTGTCATTGTTGATCCGACCAGTCGGCGTGTGCTTTCAATGGGCTTTAATGGCCTTCCTGCAGGGGTTGAAGATACGGCCGAACGCTTAGAAAATCGTTCCATAAAATATGAAATGATTGTGCACGCAGAGCAAAATGCACTCCTCTCTATTAGTGGAGTAAATTTTGAAAAAAGTGATCTTTATGTAACCCCATTACCGCCATGCGCTCGTTGTGCCGGATTAATAATTCAGGCTGGGATCGGTAGAGTAATTTGCCCCCGGCCAGATCGTCACAAGAAACTTTGGATTGATCAGGCTCGTATTGCGGAGGAAATGTTTAAAGAGGCAAGTGTAAACTTAATTTATGCTAGCGGATCATAATTAGTAAACATGAGATTTTTAGATATAAATGTTAGAGTTTAGATTAGTTTATATGGATAAGGAAGCGTAGGAATGCCATGAAACTGTTTCAGACAACTTTTGCGGAATTTCTCCAGTTTGAAGTACTGAAAAATCAAACTCTCAAAGAGGATTTATCAGAGCTGATACTCAATATAGCAAATTCATGCAGAGGTATTAGAAAAATTCTGAGTCAAGGTTATTTAGGGGGGGACTTAGGTGCTGTCGTAGATATTAATGTGCAGGAAGAAGACCAGAAAAAATTAGATGTTATATCGAATTCCATAATTTTGGAATATTGTGCGAAGGGAACAAGTATCAAGGCGTTAGCTTCAGAGGAAATGGAAAAGCCCGTTGTGGTTGCCCCAAGGTCCGGAAAATATCTAATGTTATTTGATCCCCTTGATGGTTCTTCAAATATTGAAATTAACGGTCCAGTGGGAACTATTATATCTATCCTTCCCTCATCGTCCTCTGATGATATCGAGCAAGATTTTCTTCAGCCAGGTTCCAATCAGGTAGCAGCAATTTATGTTCTTTATGGCCCAAGTACAAATCTTGTTTTGACTTTAGGGAATGGAACCTATGAATTTACTTTATCACCTGTTGAAGATGAGTTTTTTTTGACAGGAAGTAGGCTTAAAATTCCAATAGATTCCTCAGAATTTGGTATCAATTCATCTAATTATAGATTTTGGGAGAAGCCAGTTCGTAGGTATGTCGAAGAGTGTTTGGAAGGGAAAGATGGTGCTAGGGGCAGAGATTTTAATATGCGTTGGGTAGGAGCGATGGCTTGTGATGTTCATAGAGTGCTAAGTAGAGGTGGGACATTTATGTACCCCATGGATGAAAAGTTGCGAAAAAAAGGTGGCAGATTGCGATTAATGTACGAAGCGAATCCAATGTCTTTTATCATTGAACAGGCAGGAGGTCTTGCGTCAACCGGATATCAACGGATTTTAGATGTGCAGCCAACCAATTTACATCAAAGAATTCCGGTTATCCTAGGTTCAAAAAATGAAATCGAACTAATTAATTCCTACCATACCGGCTATTGACCTAAAATGCAGGGCTATACTGTTAAAGTCATAGTAAAAACTGCTTGTTTGGAAAACGGGTTTGCTTAGAAAGCTAATACAAACGCTGTTTTTTGATAGATTTTATTTCTCTAGTGATATAAATTAACAACTACAATAACTATTAATAACGACAGTTGATGGCAACAAGTAAGATAGAGCGCCCCCCTATCGGGTGTAATAAATAAGGAGCAAGACAAATATGTTTGATGCTTTATTCCAGAGCGGGTGGGGGGCATATGCTATGATGCTCTTCATGTTGATACCATTTGTGTGTATCTTTTTTTATGTTGTTATAAGAAAGTCAATTATTGATCCAAGTCCTAGTACAGCAGATAAAAAAAGTTTTAAGAAGTTTGAGTATCTGTGGATGGGATTAGTCGTTTTTGTCTTTGTAACTGTCAATGTTGCAAGCATTCAATTCATGCCGACTGTGATAACTGCGAATGCGGCAGCGTCTGATGAAAATATCTTTGATGTGGATGTGAGCGCAGTCTCCTGGTCATACGATATTTCAGAGCAAACTCTAGAAGTCGGGCGCCCAATCAGGTTTTCCGCAAAGAGTGAAGATACCATGCATAGTTTTGCCGTATATCACCCGGATGGAAGGATGTTGTTTACTATGATGCTCATGCCAAAAATGGATGGACCAACTTCCCTTATCTATACTTTTAAGGATCCGGGAACCTATACCGTCCGATGTCTCGAATACTGTGGTCTTTCTCATCACGATATGCGAGACGAGTTAACTTTGGTTGCAAGCAACTAGTTAAAGTTGCCTGCTGCAATAAATAAAATGTTAAATAACTAGAGGGAATAAAATGCTTGCTGCTACAAAAATACTGAGAGGCACGCCGTTGTTTGGTCGTATGTTTGGTATTGACCAAAACGACGGATTGGAAGAGATCAACTCGTGGCCCAATTTGATGATTGTCACGTCTTTTGTCTGGCTTGCCGTCGCTGGTTTGATTGGGCTTTCAATGCCGCTTATCCAGCGATTTGAATTAGGTTCAGATTTTTATTACCTAGCATTAACGGCACATGGTGCCGCACTAGCCTTTCCGTTTGGTTTCCAACTTATGGTTGGCGTTGGACTGCACAGGAATGGAGGCTGTTCAGGTAAGGCTGTTACCGGCATTCTGCCTGCCCTAATTTATATCTTTATGAATGTTGGTTCTGCATTACTCACAGTTGCAATCTTAATGGGGTTTAGCGTCAGCCTCGTTGTAATGTATCCGCTACCTGTAGTTGGAGTAGAGACTGGCCAGTGGTCTTATTCCTCTCTTGTGCTTGGTTTTACTGGTATAGGTCTTGTCCTTATCATGATGATCCTACTTTACCCAATTCAGGTTCTAAAAATGAGTTTTTTTGGGAAAGAGCGAGATGACCTTACTTTAAATAAACGTACATTGGACGATCCAGGTATGCTGGGAATGGTTGTTGCTGCCCTTGTATTGTTAGTGTTTGGCATGCCACTTCTAATTGTTGCCAGCTATGTGCTAGTTTCTCTCTATGGAATAATTCCTTTTGAAGCAATAACGTTCTTTCTTGAGCCTGTAATATTTCAGTTCGCTTTTTTTGTTTTTGCCCATAATTTAATGGAAGCAATGGCAATTATGGTCATTAGCGCAGTATATGGAACTTTGCCACTCTACCTTGCGGATGGTACCCGGGAACTTTACAGCAAAAAACTTGCAAATCTAGCAATCTGGATTTTGCTAATAACATCATTTAGTTCATTTCTTCATCACTTTATTACATTGTTTCCTAACATGCCCTCGGCCCTTGCATATCATGGCCATATTATGAGCTGGGGTACGGGAATTGGTTCCGCCTTGAGCATTTTTACTATTTTGGCAACAATCTGGAAACATGGTCTACGGATGAATCCCGGCGTTTTGACTGTTTTAATGGGGTTTGTCCTTTATGTTTTGGATGGTTCCAGTGCTATTGTGACTTCAAATGTCGCATGGTCATTCCAGCTCCATGGAACTATGTGGCAGAGCGGGCATACAATGACAGTTTTGATATCTATGTCTATGCTTTGGATGGGAGTTTTATATCATCACTATCCGGTTATGACAGGGAGGAAACTCGACGACACGCTAGGTTATTGGTGGGTTGGACTTTTTACCGTCGGCGCAGCCGGTGCAGCGTTGGTTATGCTTGCAGGTGGTGCGGCCGGAATGCCGCGCCGACATGCTGATTGGGCGCAGGATGGTTGGATGATTTATGGCGACTGGACATTGTTTTTCGGGTTTGTAATGGCTGCAGGTTTATTTGTGTATGCATTAAATCTATTTAAATCCCGATGGATCGACGACACTGCATTTAGCCCATCCGCGCAACCAGGGCCTGCCGAATAATTGGTTTCGACGCGCAGTCCTATAAAGACTGCGCGTCGTTTTCTTTTTTGTATAGTCAAGCAAACTCGATTTTTCTTTATATAAGGGTCGCCACATCCGTTCAAGTAGAGCCAAATGGACTTTACGTTTCTAACAGCGGTTACAATAGGTTTTGTAAGCTCAACCCACTGTGTTGGGATGTGCGGAGGTATCGTTGGAGCTATTAATATAAATTTTGATCGCTCAAAGAATTATTCAGAACTAACTCTTATTTCACGTCATTTAACCTATAATGCTGGTCGGTTATCTAGTTACACAACAGCTGGTTTTCTCATTGGGTTTATAGGCTCTCAAATTGAGAGAGTTTCGCTTAATGTGTTTCTTCCTGTTGGGCATATAATTGCTTCTGTTTTCATGATTGGAATAGGCTTTTATTTGTTTGGCTGGTTCAATAACTTTTTCTTACTTGAGAAGGTTGGTAGTTCGTTATGGAAAATTGTTCAACCCCTTGGCAGTAGCCTTCTTCCTGCTAAGACACCAATAAGAGTGTTTGGGTTGGGATTTGTCTGGGGTTGGTTACCATGCGGCCTTGTGTACTCAGTTTTAATCCTATCTTTTATGACTGCATCGCCGTTCAAAGGAGCGCTGACGATGATAGGATTCGGGATAGGGACACTCCCTATGCTTCTTGCTATGGGTAAATTATCAGAATACCTAGGAATGATAAGAACAGGGCCATTACTCCGCTATATAGCCGGGATTGTTGTAATCACCTTTGGCGTGTACACCGGTTTTTTAGCGTTTCCGGGCGAAGGTCATCACAATCATGGTTTAACCCATTTTCAAACTTTTATATTTTCGCGATGAGTTCCAAACTACCAGGAGACTGCTCGAAGACATGGCGATGGCTGCGAATAATGGATTTAACAATCCTAATGCAGCTATTGGAATTGCTATTAGATTATATAGAAGAGCCCATCCAAGGTTTTGCCGAGATCGGTATCGAATCGTATGTATGATATCTAATGCCGTAAAAAGTCGGTTTAACTCTTCTCCGGGAATTACAATATCGGCAGCATCAGCAGCTAGCGCGGTTGGAGCGCCAAAGGCAATACCTAGATCAGATTCTGCAAGAGCCGGAGCATCATTGCTGCCGTCACCAATCATGACAACTGTGCCTTCAGTTTTTAACTGCCTAATAACTGCAGCTTTGCCTTCAGGGGGGATTCCGGAAAAAACCTGATCTACCTGGCTTTCATACTCACTCGGGTCCTCAGCTCCTGTTAGCAATACAATTCGGCAATTTCTTTTTAGTTTTTTTATGAATTGCTGCCAAAATGGACGAGCTTTATCAGAGGTTTTGATAGCACCATGAACCGTTCCGCCCCATCCAACAAAGGATGTGACTTCAGTTCCTTTTGGTATATCTTCAATATCCTTGTTCGCTAACTTTGAAAAGTCCCACCCAAGTTCAACAAACAGTGATTTACTGCCGACAAAAATTCGACGTCCATTAACGGTTCCTGAAGCCCCTCGGCCGACAATATTTTCTGGACTTTCAGCTTTGTACGAAGTTTCTAATTTAGCAATTGCACGTGCAATTGGGTGAGCTGACTGAAGTTCGACGGCCGATGCGAGTTGTGCAATTTCAGGGTCGCCGATAACCCGGGTTACTTTCATTTTTCCAGTTGATAGAGTCCCGGTCTTATCAATCGCGATAATTTTGATATCGCGAGCTTTTTCAAAGGAATCCGCACTTGTGAAGATAATCCCTTTGCGTAAGGCTCTGCTGACCCCAATTGCCGTTGTCAAAGGTATAGCTAATCCGAAAGTGCAGGGGCATGAGACGATTAATGTTGCAAGGCCTATTAACAACGCACTATCCAATGTTGCACCTATGCTAATTGAAAGTAATGAAATGGTAATTGCTAATATTATTACTACGGGCACAAAAAATCTGGCTACTCTGTCCGCGAACCCTTGAGCTCCCGCATTTGAACTTTGAACGTTCCAGAGGAGGTGCAAAAGGTTTTCCATCTGGCTTTCATTGTTTTTAGCGGCTTGAATTTCTATTTGCCCATCGACGAGAATTGATCCTCCAATAACTTTGTCACCCTCTTTCCTGATTACTGGGAACGGTTCACCGGTCATCAATGATTCATCAATAGCGCCATGACCATAAACTATTGTTCCGTCAATAGGGATTGATTCTCCTTCCCAGATAAGAACATGCTCTCCCGGGGTTAATTCATCAATGTTTTCATATTGATAGCCCCCGCCCCAACGTGTACGGGCCTTTGGGCTCCAGGCTTTGATTATTTTTGATAACTCTTTGGTCGCTTCATTTCTTGCGTTACGCTCGAAATGTCTACCAATCGTCACAGCAATGATAATTGTGGCGGCAACGTCAAAATACAGATCTAGAGAATTAGTGAGAAGGCGGAAAACACTATACGTGTATGCCGCTAATATTGCGATTGCAAGGAGGTTATCCATGTTCAGTATGCTTGTACGGAATCCGATCCAGGCACCCCGAAAGATCGGAAGACCCACATAAACAAGCATAATAGTTGTCGCGATAAACATTATCCATGGGGCGACCTGATATGCTAGCCAGTGAATCGGTTTCAGGTCACTAGGTTCAACTAAACCTAGATGGGTTGGATAAAAAAAAGCAACATATAACATCATGACTAAACCCGCTAGTGTAACGCCAACAAGCAATCTTAGCAGATCCTGTCGGTAGTCATATTCAGGTGCATGAATTCCACTTAGGCGTGCATTGTAACCAGACATAGTTAATGCGCTCGGTAACTCTTCTTCTTTGATGACGTTTGGGTCGTAAAGAACTTTTGCAGTTGATGTTGCATAGCTAGAAGTGGCAGATAAAATACCCTCAACTCTTAGCGCTAGGTGTTCAATTAATACTTCGCAGGAAGAACAATGCATCCCATCGATATGAAGAAAGGCTTCTTTGCCCTCTCCACTAATTTTAATGGTTTTTGATA
>MDTE01010626.1_pt1 | contig 11005 bp, 10 predicted proteins | sample 811231 | NCBI WGS metagenome assembly MDTE01 (sample SAMN05326651, study PRJNA326480) | marine metagenome | isolation source: seawater | place: Indian Ocean: Red Sea | collected 2010 | reverse complement strand
GCCTCCACCGGATCCAGTCGCGAGGCCCGCCAGGCCGGATACAGTGCCACCAGCACCGAGCACAGGAACAACAACAGGCTGGGTAGCCAGACGTGATCGAAGATCATCACCGGATGGATGCGATCGGTAATACCGGGGATGGCTTCCAGTGCACCACTGATCGAGGACAGATCGATGCCGGCATTGCCAAGCCAGACGACAAGCAGTCCGCCAACCACCGTTCCAGCCACCATTCCCAGTATTGCGAGAAAGAACGCCTCGAACAGAATCGTCAGCAGCAGCTGACCACCCCGGGTGCCCAGCGCCAGCATAACGCCCAGTTCCGGGGTGCGCTCCATCACTGACATCACCATGGTGTTCATGACACCGATGGCCACCACGACGAAGACCACCGCCAGAATGAGATAGAAATCCACCTGGCTCATTTCCACCATCTGCACCACCACCGGGAGCAAGGTCTCCCAGTCCTGGGCCACCAGTCCATCGTTGGTCAATTGCGGCGACTGGTTCAGGGTTCGCGCCAGGCCGGTACTCTCTGCGCGGTCTGACAGCCTAAGCACGATCCGCGAGACTTCATCTTCCAGCAGGCCACCCAGGCGGCGGGCGGCGTTGATATCGGTGAAGACATACTCGGTGTCGAACAGGTCACTGCCAGTGCGATAGATACCGCGGATGGCCTGGGCACTGGAGGCAAGATCTCCGCCAGCCTGCTGGACCGTAATGACCAGCTTGTCCCCCAGCCGGGCGCCCAGCTCCTCAGCCAGCTTCTGGCCAATGACAATGCCCGTCTTCCCGGATTGAACGTAAGTGCCCTGCTCCATGTACCCGGAAAGCTCGGTAACCGCCCTTTCCTGCTCCGGTGCAATACCCACCAGCTCCACCGGCAGGCTCTCCCCGGGGTTGGCCACCATGGCACGCAGCAATACCCTGGGCGCGGCCGCCTCAACCTCAGGATGCTCCTGCAATCGCTGTTGCAAGGTTCGATTGTCGGCAATACGTAAATCTGGCGACAGATCCACGTCGTGACCCTTTGCCATCACCTGCACATGCCCGCTGAGCTGCTGGGTCGAGTTCTGGATCATCTGCTCGAAGAAACCATCGGCGAAGGCGTACAGGAATAGATAGGCCGCCAGCCCGAATGCAGTGGCCGAGGCGGTAATCATCGACCGTCGCGGGTTTCGGAATACCGAACGGAGTGCCATTTGTGCAAAAATCAGCAGCCGATGATCAGACGTCACCTGCCAGTGGATCCGGCGGATACGGTTGATCATAGTTCGCCGTGCGCCCATCGCCTCCAGCGGGCTGTTGCGACCCGCGTTCCAGGCCGGGAGGGCGGCCGCCAGCAGGGCTACCGACACCACCACAATGCCAATCACAACCAGGCGCTGAGCTTCGATGGTGGGATAAACGATGCCACTGAGCCCCGGCATGGTATCCATGGCCTTGATGTAGGCGCTGAAATCCAGCCCATTGCTACTGAAATAGCCGGTCACCGACAACCCAAGTACCAACCCCAACAGGTAGCCGAGACCGGCCAGAACCGTTGTTTCGAGAAGCACCAGCCAGACGATGCGACTGCTGGGTGTGCCCAACGCCATCATTACACCGAATTCGCGGCCACGCTCCAGTACCGACATCAGAATGGTGTTAACGATACCGGCCGCCACCACCACAAACACCACGAAGATCACGATGTAGGCGACGGCGTCGTGAAAGGCAACCATCTGCACCAGCGATGGCATCAGCGCCGGCCAGCCCAGCACTTCCACGTTTCGATCGCGCAACTGATTCCCGACAGTACCGACCACCTCGTCGAGCCGGTCAGCATCCTGCACGCGGGCCGCGATCTCGGTAAACCGCCCCTGAAAGGCATACAGCGACTGAGCGGCCGCCAGGGGCATCTGGGCCACGAAGCCATCAATACGCTTGATACCGGTCTCGAATACGCCCACCACTTCGAACCGGTCGGCGCCAATAGAGCCGTCCGACGCCTGCACCACCAGTACCAGCTCGTCGCCCGGGGAGACATCCAGGGCACCGGCGGCATCGACGCCAACAAGAATTTCATTGCCGCGTTCCAGGTAGCGACCACGGACAATCGACCGGTCAAGCCGGGTGACCCGTGATTCCGTCGCGCTGTCGACGCCCATCACCTGTAATGCCCGTGACTGGTCTTCACGGCTGGCCAGGGCATGGCCCGTCACCCGGGGGGTGGTTGCCGCCACACCGGCTACGGCCGATACCTCCTCTGTGAGATTCCAGCGCTCGGCCAGGGCAATGTTCATCTCCCTGTCATCGTGAAAGCCCCGCTGATGTACCTTCAGGTCGCCGGTCACATAGCCCGTCATGTTGTTGATCATCTGGGCGTTGATGCCATCAATGAATGCCCAGAGAAACACTAGCCCACCGACACCGACGGCCACCGACAACAGTGTGATGGCCGTACGCCGACGATTGACCCGAAGGTTGCCAAAAGCCAGACGTAGCCACGCCATCACGACCGTATTTCCTCACGCTCGACGCGGCCATCGCGGAGATGGATTACCCGCCGCGCGCGTTCCATCACCATCGGGTCATGGGTGGAGAAGACAAAGGTAATGCCATGCTCGGCATTGAGCTTACGCATCAAGTCCAGTAGCGCCGCGCCGGTCGTGGAATCGAGATTGGCCGTGGGCTCGTCGGCCAGGACAATCGCGGGCTTGCTGACAATCGCCCGGGCCACCGCAACACGCTGTTGCTGGCCGCCAGACAGTTCATGGGGCAGGCGCCGCTCCAGCCCTTGCAGGCCGACCTCCACCAGAATACGCCGGGCCTCGGCACGGCGCTCCCGAAACGGCACTCCGCGCAGCATCAGCACATACTCGACGTTCTCCTGAGCCGACAGCACGCCAATCAGGTTGTATTCCTGAAATACAAAGCCAACCTTCCACAGCCGCAGAAGGGTCCGCTTCTTTCGGCTAAGCCCGGTGATTTCCTCACCCGCCACCTGAATGCGCCCGCTATCCGGCTCGTCCAGGGCTCCAATCTGATTCAATAGCGTGGTTTTACCCGATCCAGACGGGCCCACCAAGGTTGTGAACTCCCCGGCCTCGATCGCGACCGACACCTCATCCAGGGCCTTGACGGCGATGGAATCCTGACGGTAAATTCGCGAGACTTTCTCCACATTGACGATGCTCATGCCGGGCCCTCACTGTGGGTTGCGCAGCCGGCGCAATGAAAACACCTCTTCATCGATCGGCAGGTCGAATTCAATAGAGTCAATCGTGATCACCGTGCGGGACTCGGGGTTATCGGCGTCCACCATCGTCCAGCGGGTGGGTATCCGCCGCCCATCCATGGTTTCGATCTGCTCATAGGTCATGCGTTTGACGATCTGATCGCGCTCGTCGTAGTAGGCAAGCGAAACCGGGATCGAGTCCTCCCGAACATTGAATTCAAGACGGCTCCACACTACCGGGGCATCAGGTCGGGGCGTCGAGACAACACGATACACAGGCACCTCACCGGAATCGTCGGTTTCGACCAATTCGTGGGTGTAGTCCTCGACGAACGAGCTTTCCCTGACCAGGTCGTCGTTGCTGAAGTTGGAGCCCATCCATGGCTGGAGCATCATCGACGGTGGGATCTTGATGGTGCGATCAACTTTGGGCAAGTAATTCCACATGGCATCGCCGATGCGCAGCGAGCCGATGCCGGCCTCTTTTTTGGGCGCGTGAATGCGAATCAACGTATGCTCCGGACGATTCATCCAGGCTTCCAGTTCCAGTGTGCGAGTCCAGTACTCAGACTCGATCCGCATAGTGAAACGCCCGTGATTGCTGTCGGACCACAGAGTCTGTTCCATGCCTTCAATCAAGGAAACTGCCGAGGGAGGGCCCGCGACAAGACGGCCTGATGCGGCAAACAAAAGGATAACGCTGATCCAGACTCTCATTGACTACTCCCTTTTCTACTATGAGCTACGGATCACCTTTGCCTCTTCCCCGACAGCGGAACCGCCATCTGTTTTCCCAGGCGCTTTAACAACGATCACCAAGCCAACAATTGTGATTCCTATCCCGGTCATCTCCAGTGATGTGAAAGTTTCGCCGAACAAAAGCATTCCGATAGCGAGACCGAAAACAGGCGTTAAAAAAGTAAACGAATTGAGGCTGTTCAAGGGCGCGCTGGCGAGCAAGGCATACCAGAGCACAACCATCATTGCCGTTGCCGGAATGGCCAGAACGAACATGGCCGTCGTAAATGACCAAGTCCAATCAATCTCGAAGCCCTCGCCCAAGCTCACGGATGCTATTCCCAGAAACACTGAACCTATGACAAGCTGGATGCCCATTGACCAATAGATATCATCGCTGCCGGCCTGGTATTTAAGCAGCACATTTCCAATGGCGGTTCCGATGGCTCCACCAAGAACATAGACGGCCCCTGAAAATCTGGCGTTACCAAACTCCATCTCTGGCATCGCTAGCACCACAACACCAATAAAACCAATCAAAAGGCCCACAAACACACGCCCGGTCACCACCTCTCGAACGATAAAAAACGAAAGAACCGCCGCAAACAGTGGTTGCGCATTGGCCAGAACCGTTGCAAGCCCCGGTCCCAGCTTGCCAGCACCGAGAAACATCCCTCCAAGCCCCATACCCGTGTAACTGAGGCCAATTACGGCCAGCATTAGAAGCTGGCGAAGCGAATAACTGGGCCGACCATCTTTTGTAAAAGCGATCAGAATCAGACACAACCCTGCCAACAATGCGCGTAAAGCGGCAAAAAGCAAAGGTGGCGCGTCCGGCAACCCCACCACAATAAAAGGAAAGCAGATCGCCCAAAGAAAGGCGACAAGAACCATCCCAGCGACTGCACGTATCGAAAGTGATTGGTTCACCAACGGCTCCTTTATCTACCCATCAAATGAGTAGAGCTTTTGTTCAAGCTTGCCGCCCCAATCCGCGCAATCGCGGCAAAAACCTGGGAGTGTTGTCTGCATAGTGTCTCCAGGCTTCCCCGAACGTTTCTTCGGCTTCCCGTTCCTCACTGATCGATAACCGTGAATACATCCAGAGCAAAACCGGGAACATCGCCAGGGTTAACAGAGTCGGCCACTGCAGCAGGAAGCCAAACATTATCAAGACAAAGCCGACATACTGTGGATGCCGAACATACGAATAGAGACCTGTCGTAGCCAGCTTTCGCTCTTTTTGCGCCGCGTACAAGGTTCGCCACCCGGCGGCAATCAAGTAAAAACCTCCACCAATAAACACCGTACTCAACAAGTGGAAGGGGCCGAAATGGGGAGAACCCTGCCAACCAAAAAGCATTTCAAGCAGGTGCCCGCTATCGTGGGCAAGCCAATTTACATCGGGGTATTGAGTCTGAAGCCAACCGGATAGAAAATAGAGTGTCAACGGGAACCCATACATCTCAGTGAATAATGCCACGAGAAACGCGCTGAACGCGCCGAAGGATCGCCAGTCTCGTTGGGTCTGTGGCTTAAAAAAACTGAAAGCGAAGAAAATAAAGATCACCGAGTTTAGAACCACCAGTCCCCAAAGACCGTAATCGGACGAAGCATCAGTCATCGCGTTGGCCTCCACTCTTGCCTTCCGGTTGATCGTGGTGATTATGGCCACCGTGATTCCCATGCCCTCCATGCATAAACATATGAATAAACGGGCATGCCAGAAGGATTAACCACGGCAAAGCACCCAGAAGGTGAACCTTATGTTCGCCCCAGAGCAAAACCAAAGCGATGACCGCAAAAATTGCCAACGTAATCTTGAAACGCTTATCCATATAGATTCCCTTTGGGAAAAGCTTGTCAGTGGGGCTTACTGGCTAGTATGCCTCTAGCGATATTTGGTGACCTATCCCGTCCAAAGAAACGTCATCGATAATCTCCAGAGAGCCCGGATCAAGCACCCAGAGCTTGGCTTCGGCCCGACTGGTGATCAAAAGGCTGCCATCGACGGGAGAGACCGCCAGATGGTAAGGGGCCGGCGCCAGAGGCATGCTGTCGCGGGTTCCGCTGGCCAGCTCGATACGGACAACTTGGTTGCCGCCCTTACTGGTGGCGTAAAGTATCTGGCCATCGGCACTCAGACCCACGCCATGGGGTTGCGGTCCAACTTCGTATCTTTCCAGCACCTCACCTCTGGAAAGCCCCAGGACAACAACGTCCCCCGACTTCCCATCATTCACATACAAGGTTTCGTTGTCAGGAGAAAGCACCATATGCTCCGGACCACCGCCAACCCGATGATTACGCTTGACGAACCAATGGCGGGTATCCACCTCGCTGACGGTACCGTTGTCAGTGTTGCTGACTAGAATGGACTGTCCGTTGTCAGTCGCCACCACATAGTTCGGCGCCGGGCCAGTGGCCACAGTCTTTACAAGCTCCCCCGATTCCAGATCAACCACGCTGATACCACCACCCATGGGATGGGTGGAGACAGCGAATCGGCCATCCGGTGTCACCACTACGTGGTGCACCGGCCCTGGCACCTTCACAGTGCGGGCAATCTCGCCCTTGGCGGTATCCACAACGTAAATCCTACCGGTAGTGGCGCCTTCCGACGCCGCAGCAGCGCCCCCCCATGGTGGGCTGCGTGGTCCTCTTCAGTGACGCCCTCCGGGCGACTGACTGGATCCTCGCTGTCGTGATCGGTCAGACTACCGGCAACCAGATAGTGACCATCCGGAGTCAGGGCCGAGCCATGGGTGTTGACTGTCCCGGTAATCGGTGGCAAAGCCTGGTGGCTGTTCAGATCAATAATGCCCACCGAATCGGTAGCTCCCATCGGGACAAACGCTCGACGGCTATCTGCAGTTGCAATCGTCGATAAACCTATCAAAGCGATGATCGCGAATCCGGTAAACCACCCTTTTTTCGATCTATTTTTCATAGTTCCGCCGCCTGAATCATCGTGCAGTACCAGTCTGCTACCTATCGGGAGAGTCTAAGATGGGTAGAGAGAGCCAACTTACCTAGCGATAGTTCAACACGCGGAACTGAAACAGACCTGAAAACAGATCTGAAGTATGAATCTATTTGACGTAGATCACACATGGGAGATAGGTTTTTTTGAATTTCAAGTATGCGATTACAATCAGTGAAACTCTCGACCAACGGACTCCTGATGCCCGAACCTATCCACAAAAACCAACGATTAGCCGACAGTCGAGCCTACAAGCTCAATCGCCATTGCTACTGCATCACTCTCGACCGTAAAGCGCTCAACAAGAGCCTCAGAAGCATTCTTATCGATGCTGGAAGTGGACCGTCAGAGTTCGCCGAGTTCGACCAGCTTTTTTCAAACACACCGATTTTTGTTCCCAGATCCGACATAGCTGCGATGGAAAGGATCGTCCAAGCGATCGAATCGGCCACCGAACTTCCGTCGTTTCGTGAACGAGTTCTGTCCTGGGCACCAAAAATCGCACAGTTCAATCCGGGCCCCATTGGGGCATTCATGGGTTACGACTTTCACCTGGGTCCCGACGGCCCCCGGCTGATAGAGATCAACACCAATGCCGGAGGTGCCTTCCTGAACGTTGTGCTGGCGAGAGCCCAGCATCGCTGCTGTAACCCATCTCAACAGACCGCAGTAACCCGTAGCGAGCTCGACGGATTCGAGGATGCAGTGTTGACGATGTTCAAACAGGAGTGGCAAAGACAGCATGCCACTTCGGTACCCAACTGCCTGGCGATAGTTGATGATGCCCCGAAGACCCAGTTTATGTTTCCCGAATTCCAGTTGGCCCAACAACTTTTCCAGACCAAAGGAATTGAGGCGTTGATACTCGATCCCTCAGAGCTTGTGTATGCCGATGGGCGACTGACAGCCCGTGGTAAGCCCATTTGTATGGTTTACAACAGGCTGGTGGACTTTTCACTGGACGCCACGGCTCATGCGGCATTAAGACGTGCGTATCTGGACGGCGCCGTGGTTGTAACTCCCAACCCCCGAGCTCATGCCATTCTGGCCGATAAGCGAAACCTGACCTTGTTGTCAGCCCCGCAGACTCTACTCGACTGGGGACTGAGCTTAGCGGATGCGGGCTGCCTGGAAGACGCCGTGCCGAAGACCCGGCTGGTTTCGAGTGAAGATGCTGCGGCGTTGTGGAGCGCTCGGCGCCAATTGTTTTTTAAGCCGGTTGCAGGTCACGGCAGCAAGGGTGTCTACCGGGGCGACAAGATGACCCGGCGTGTTTTCGAAAACATTCTGGATGGCGGCTATATCGCACAAGATCTCGTCCCCGCTGGAGAACGAACTCTACGAATTGACGATGCGGTGACCACCAGAAAGGTCGACATTCGCCTGTATACCTACGCCGGCAAAAGTCTGCTGGTTGCCGCGAGGATATATCAGGGCCAGACAACCAACTTTCGCACGCCAGGAGGCGGGTTTGCACCGGTCTTCCAAGTGTGACTATTCACACTACGGGCAGATACTGCCAGGTGATGTTCATGCTTGATCTGCTCCTGTCCATGGCTCAGCAGCCCGATGTTGCTTACAACCTTCTCTGGGTGCTACCAGGGGCTCATGATGCAGCGCCTTCAACAGGCCAGCTGTCATAGCAACGATAACCAGCGAGAATGGCAGGGCCGCGAGGATGACCGCATCCTGGAGGACGGCAATACCTCCCGCCACTAGCAATACCGCGGTCAATACTCCGTTGCCAATGGCCCAGCCTGCTCTCGACGCCTTGGGAGGCTCAAGCTGCCCTCCCGACAAAATGATATTGACGACCAATGCGCCCGAGTCAGCAGACGTTATAAAGTAGATGCTGATAAGGAGCGTTGCCACCAGACCCATCAAAAATTTAATTGAGTCAGTCGTCTGCAGGTGCTCAATGGTCGCGAAAAGTGCATAGGCGATGTCTTTATTGACCGCCTCAACAATTCCGCCACCCCCGAATAGCTCGCTGTGGAGTGCAGCGCCCCCCATCACCGAGATCCATACAAAAGTCACCAGCGTTGGTAAGAGAAGAACCCCGAAAACAAACTCTCTCAGGGTGCGGCCGCGGGATATCCGGGCGATAAACAACCCGACAAAAGGTGACCAGGCCAGCCACCAGCCCCAGAAAAACACCGTCCAGGTCGATTGCCAATTTCCCGGTTCATTGGCGCCAACATAGAATGTCATGATCAATAGACTATCCAGGTAACCGCCAATTTCCTGCACCAACAACCCTGCCATGTAATCAAAGGGGCCAATAATCATAAAGGCGGCGAGTAAAATCAGCGTTAGCCAAAGATTTACCTCACTCAATATTTTCACGCCCCGCCTGACCCCAGAAACCACCGAAATCGTCGCGATTACAGTAACCACGGCGACCACCGACAGCTCCACCCAAAGAGACGCCTCCACGGAGAAAAGCCACTTGAGCCCCGTGCCAGTCTGACGGGCTCCCAGCCCCAGCGTCGTCGCCAGACCAAATACAGTCGCAAAAACAGCGAGCGCGTCAACGACGTGCCCCCAAAAGCCAAAGATTCTTTCACCAATAAACGGGTACAGCGCTGATCGAGGCGCGAGCGGGAGATCATGGCGATAGCTGAAGTATCCGAATGCAATCGCGACCAACGCAAAAATAGCCCATCCGTTCAGCCCCCAGTGGAAAAACGACAATTGAATTGCAGTAGACGCAGCGGAGGGAGTAAAGCCCTCCGAAGTAAAAGGGTTACCCTGAAAGTGCATGATTGGCTCGGCGATGCTCCAGAACAGCAGCCCCACACCCGTGCCGGCCGCAAACAGCATCGCCAACCAGGGAAAAAGCCGGTATTCCGGTTGTTCGTAGTCTTTACCAAGGCGCACGTTCTTGTAACGCCCCAGCCCTAGCCAAATAACAAATGCCGTCAGAAACGCAACCAGTGCCACATACCACCAGCGCAGCAGACCATCCACGTACGAGGAAACATAATCAAGCGCATACGCAAACTCAGACTGCCAGATCAGCGCGCCAGCAAGGGTCAAACCAATGGCGCCAATGCTGAATAGTGACGGCAAGATGGGTTGTTGGAGATGGCTATTGCCTTTTTCGTTCCACATGATGATTAGCCTTTTATTATGTCCTGGTCTGCCAATAGCGATGCTCGTATAAATTACGAAAAATGCTGCAGTTATTATCTGAATTCACGACCCCAGGAGAGCGGTACCAAGTCTCATCCTCAGCATCTCCTTATTGCAGGTAACAACGAGAACCAATCCCGACAGCAGCACCAACAACACACCCCAGATCAAATAGGTATAGAGCATCGGCATAAAAAATCATCCTGGCTCAGTGTTTGTTCACAAGATTGCGGGGGGCACCCTCGATGAAGCCAACAATGTTTTCGCCAGTGGTCTTGAGGATTCTTTCGACAGCCTCTTTCGTATTGAACGCACTGTGCGGGGTGACGATGACGTTTCTCATGTGCTGAAGAACATGGTTGGCGAACAGCGTTTCCAGATCGTATTTCTTGTCAAAAAAGGAGCGGATCAATTCCGCCTCCTCCCTGATGGAGGGCTCATCCGGCAGTACATCAAGACCGGCAGCCGACACTTTCCCATCCGCCAGCGCGTACAGCAAAGCCTGGGTATCAACAACGGAGCCGCGAGCGGTATTAATCAGGACAACCCCGCGCTTCATCCGCGCGAACTCCCTGTCCGACAGAAGATGCTTGGCCGATTTGCTGCCAGGTACGTGCAGCGTCACCACATCGGACTGCTCAAGAAGACGATCCAAATCGACGTAAGACACGTTGTATTGATCCGCGAATACGTCATCCGGCCTGGGATCGCAGGCAAGAACGTTCAGGCGAAACCCCTGCGCTATTTCTACAACACGCTTTCCGATAGACCCGGTACCGATCACTCCCAGGGTTTTGCCTTGCAGGTCAAACCCCTGCAGGCCTTTCTGAGAAAAATCCCCCTTGCGAGTGCGATTGATCGCCTCTGGAATCTTGTGGCTAATGGCAAGGAGCAGCGCAAAAACATGCTCCGCAACAGTCTGGTCACCG
>MDTE01101483.1_pt1 | contig 11007 bp, 13 predicted proteins | sample 811231 | NCBI WGS metagenome assembly MDTE01 (sample SAMN05326651, study PRJNA326480) | marine metagenome | isolation source: seawater | place: Indian Ocean: Red Sea | collected 2010 | reverse complement strand
CGTCGCTCCTGTGGTGTAGTTCGGTCCATCATTCCGGGTTTTCATCCCGGCGACTCGGGTTCGAATCCCGACAGGAGCACCATTAATCGACTTCTAGGACAGTAGTAGGAATGCCCTTTGAGGAAGCCCTATCTATTACTATCCTCGTCCACTTGCTGGTTGGTGAAGGCATTGCTAGAATGTGAGAAGCTCCACGAAGAATCTTCTCTGTCAGAGTATTAGGCGCCTCAGCCCTACCTGTGTCTACTAGGCTGCTAGTGGGATTTCCCCATTCTTCGGTGAATACAGCAATAGGGATTGAGTTGTTGTCAGCCCAACGCTCGGCCATGTAGTCGACACCACTTGCACCACCTACGATTATCATATCAGGATACCCATTCTCATCTATCCAGGACTCCACAGCGTCCTCGAAAATCATGAAGTCGTAGAACCTACTTGAACCCACAATTGCTAGATTGATAATTTCTCCATCCAGGTTGAGATCCTGACTACCGAGGCGCTCGACTGTATCCTGTCCAGAGGTTCCTGCCATAATGACCGGATGTGGGTACTAGACAATAAACATCCGCAAGCAAACCCCAATTCTTAGAAAATCAATCAGATTTCATTCATTTTTTCCGTGCGCTAATTCATATCGGACCGTCCGTTCGAAATGGCCGAGGAGAGGCCATGGTTCTGGATATCGAGGCGATTCGTGCAGACTTCCCGATTCTTGAGCGAAGACTTCCCAATGGTAAGAGGCTGGTCTACTTCGACAATGCTGCGACATCACAGAAACCACAATGCGTGATTGATGCTATGAGTGATTTCTATGAGCACTACAATTCCAATGCGCATAGGGCTAATCATACTCTAGCAGACGAGGCGACAACAGCATTGGAAGGGGCCCGTGAGAGGATCTCATCCTATTTCGGGACCTCTCCCGATCAGATGATCTATACTAGTGGGGCCACCGAGGCAATCAATCTAGTAGCCTACGGATGGGCTCGCGAGAATCTCAATGAAGGAGACGTGGTCGTGCTGACTGAGATGGAGCACCATGCAGACATTGTGCCTTGGCAGCAGATGTCAATGGACATCGGTATCGAGGTCAGGTATGTTCCCATAGACATTGAATCCTATACTCTCGACATGGATGCCTTTGAAGTGGCTCTAGATGGTGCATCCTTAGTTTGTGTAGTCCATACCAGCAATGTCCTCGGAGTGCGTAACCCGGTCGAGGAAATCATCGCAAAGTCTCAAGCCGTAGGTGCTAGGGTACTACTCGACTGCGCCCAAGGAGCTCCTCATGAGAGAATTGACTTCGATTCAATGGGGGCTGATTTTGTGGCAATTTCTGCGCACAAGATGGCCGGCCCCACGGGCATAGGTTGCATTCTAGTAAGACGTGACGCGATGGCTGAGATGGTTCCATTCATGACTGGGGGCTCGATGATTAAGCGTGTTACGACAGAAGGCTCAACCTTCCAAGAGGGCCACGCGATGTTTGAGACCGGCACACCACGTATCGCTGAGGCGATAGGATGGGGTGCTGCAGTGGAATGGCTGGAACAGTTCGATATGAGTGATGTTCATGAGCACATCAACAACATAGCCTCGTGGACCGCTTCACAGATGCGTGAAATCGAGGGCATTAGGATCTACGGGGATCCAAGCAGAGATGATAGCAGCGGAGCAGTCTCATTCCTGCACGAGACAATTCAGTCTCAAGATCTAGCTCTACTGCTTGATGAAGGAGGTTTTGCAGTCAGGACCGGCCATCACTGCGCGCAGCCTCTGATGGATGCGTTAGGAGTACCTTCGACAAACAGAGCCTCATTCTGGATTTACAATACAAGGGAGGAGGCAGAGTCATTCGTGAAGTATCTGCAAGAGATCATCAATCGCTTTGTATGACTGCTAGTCATGTTCAAGGCAGACAACTGTGACGAGAGAGTATGGGAGAGGATAGGTCGTGGCCAGAGCACCTCAATGAGGTGGTCGAGGAGTTCCGAGCATGCTTCGACTCGATGGAGCGCTACGAGCTCCTTTTTGAATACGCTAAGCGCAATCCTAGTCCGCTTCCGCCAGAAGAGTGGGATGATGAAAACCAAGTTCACGGATGCCAGTCTAGAGCTCATGTGACCTGCTTCGTCGATGAGAAGGGCGGTTTCCAGATGCGTGGCGGAGCGGATGCCCAGATTGTTCAGGGCCTAATGTCGGTTACTGCCATGGCGGTGAATGGGATGAGTCCCGAGGAAGTAGCCGGAATGGAGCCGGCCTATGCAGAGGCTATGGGGCTCCAATCATCCCTCACCCCAAGCAGAGCTAATGGGTTCCTGAACATGTTCAAGAGAGTCAGAGAGGATGCCTCGAAGTTGTGTGGTTAAATGGTCAGCGAATCGGATGTGATGCAGTCTCTATCAGGGGTCGAGGATCCTGAGATGAAAATGTCAGTCACCGAACTTGGACTAATATATGCAATTAGAATCGAGCAGAGAGAAGAGAGTGTGCACGCAGAGATCGATATGACCCTGACCAGCCCTGGCTGCCCCGTAGCTCCTGAGATTATGTCTGCTGTGCACCGTTCGGCACTAGCAACAGAGGGAATCGGCAGCGTACACGTCAACCTCACTTTCTCTCCTCCATGGGATCCCAAGGTACACGCTAGCGAGGATGCCAAGTTCGACCTTGGTATTTTCTAGCAATCCCGTGCAGCTGTGAGCGTATTCTCCATCAGCATGGCGATGGTCATCGGCCCCACACCTCCAGGAACAGGAGTCATCCATCCTGCAACCTCGGCTACCCCTGGGTCCACATCGCCAGCGAGCTCTCCATCATTTGCTCTCGAGATTCCGACATCCACCACATAGGATCCCGGCCTGACCCAATCTGATTTTACAGTATGAGGCCTTCCAATTGCGGCAATAATGATTTCAGATTCTCTGCAGATAGATTTTGTATCTTGTGAACGCGAATGCACGATTGTGACAGTCGCATCGACCCCCTTACCAGCCAACATCAAACTCATTGGCATACCAACTATCCTTGATCTTCCCAGTACAACCGCCTTGGTCCCGGTAAGTTTCACCCCGCTATGTTCAAGCATCCTAATTACTCCTGCAGGAGTGCATGGCAAAAGTCCACTAGAGTCTCCTTGTACCAATCTGCCTAGATTGGCCGGATGGAAACCATCTACATCCTTCTGAGGAGATATCGAAGAGGCTACTACCAGTTCGTCTACTCTCCCTGGTATAGGACTCTGCACTAGAATTCCATGTACCGAAGCATCAGAATTCAGGCCCTTCACAGTATCGACTACTTCTTCCTGACTCGAGCCTTCTGGTATCTCGATAAGCGTACTCTTGATACCGCATCTCTCGCAAGCACGCTGCTTATTGCGAACATAGACCCTGCTAGCGGGATCATTTCCCACAATCACGACTGCTAAGTGAGGTCGAATACCTGACTCGATTAGTTCTGCAACTCCATTAGAGACCTCTTTCTCAATACTTGAAGCCAGAGCCTTGCCATCGGCGATTACGGCTCCCATGACTGGCCGCGTGCAACATCGGCCTTTGACCTTTCACAGTCGCAATATGGAGCCCCAGGAGGGAGTCGAACCCCCGACCGTCTGATTACAAATCAGATGCTCTACCAGGCTGAGCTACTGAGGCGCAACCCGAGACGACGGACTCGGACTCTTGAACCCTACATCCAAACACATCCTTGTGTGGGCCATATTGATGCGCCATAACTACCTCGCACCACTATGGCGATACGATCCAGTGGTAGAAAGGCCAACACAGTCCTCGCCGCTTGGATATGTCTGATTTTGGGAGCAGGAATATCTCTGACTTCGAGTGCCTCCGATTTCGCCTTAGCAACTGCAGCTCCGTTGGCTCTAGCCGGAGGCGTTCTGCTTATCTTGGGTCTAAGTATGGAAGATGAGAAGTTTTTGGACCCCGAATCAGTCGCAGATTGGGAACCCGACTCATCTCTGATGCCCGATGCTGGAAGGGTGATGTTCAGGGTTGATACTACTCTAGACTCGCCTATTCGAACATCGATTCTGTGCGGAAGATGCGGAAAGGTGGATTGGGTCGAAGGCCGGAAGCCAAAGAGTCACACATGTAGCGAATGCAACACACTGCTATGGGAATCAGAAGAGGAGTAACGTACTTTCTCTCTCTGTGCAATCGGCAAGCATCAAGTGGATTGCCTGATTCCGAGGACTGCGAGTGGTTCTATGGGTCTCGGAAACAATGAGCGCAGGATGTTGCGTGCAATGCTCTCAGAACCATCCAAGGATTGGTCACTCGAAGAGTTGCTATCTGAGACGGGATGGGGGGACCAAGTCCATGTTGCTGGCTCGGGAGCAGCATTGGAGGATGCCGGGCTGGTATCAGTCATCGAGAATAGGGTGACCGTGGTGACTCTGGGCGAAGAGGGTGAGAAAGCGTCGAAGGATGGCCTACTGGAAGCCAGAATCTGGGACTGGTTGGTATCTCAGAAGCCAGAAGACAGGACAATGTCAACCCTTTCCTCAACTCTTGAGCGCCACGAGGCAGGCCCGGGAGTGGGTTTGCTGAAAGCATTGGGAATCTCACTCGAGTCCGGTACTTTAGTTGCCGACGACGAGTCGCAAATCACAACAGTCATTGGAAACAGGTCGGCATTCATAGATTCACTATCTAATGGACCTAAGGAGAAGTCTGAACTAGATGAAGAAATGGTCTCCCACTTCTCGGGCAGAAAGGAACTCATTATGCTAGAAGAGAAAGTCTCGAGGTCATGGGCCCTAACCAAGAAGGGCAAGAAAACCAATGCCTCGGAACTTGAGGATGTAGAGATGATTGGCGAAGTAACGCCCGAACTTCTGCAGAGCGAGGCCTGGCGGGATGCCGAGTTCAAGCCGTTCGATGTAAATGCCCCCGCACCCACTCCGTCGGGGGGAAGGCCACATCCGATGATTGCCCTAATTGAGATGATTAGATCCATCTTTCTAGAGATGGGATTCTCGGAGATTGAGGGAGATTTCATCCAATCTGCCGGCTGGAACATGGATTCTCTATTCATTCCACAATCTCATCCTGCTAGGACGATGCAGGACACGTTCTACCTCTCCGAACCTGCTCAAGTTGATGTTGATGAGCACTACTTGGACCTCTGGAGAAAGGTGCACGAGCATGGCCACGACACAGGGAGTAAGGGATGGGGTCTTGACTTCGATAAAGAAGAGTCGAAGAGATCCCTACTCAGGACTCACACCACAGTGAACACAGTTCGCCATATTGCAGAGAACCCCCACGAGCCCTCTAGGGTATTCGGAATCGGCAGAGTGTTCCGTCAAGAGTCGATAGACAGGACACACCTCCCTGAGTTCTACCAGATCGAGGGCATCATTCATGAGCCCGAGGCCAACTTGCCGATGCTGATTTCCACACTGAAGACATTCTACTCCAAGATGGGTTTCCCAGACGTCAGAGTCAGGCCAGCCTACTTCCCATACACTGAGCCCAGTGTCGAGGTAGATGTACTCTGGAAAGGGGAATGGTTAGAGTTAGGCGGCTCGGGCATCTTCCGACCTGAGGTCACCGAACCTCTCGGAACAGAATGGCCGGTTTGCGCATGGGGACTAGGATTAGAGAGGCTGGCAATGCTAATACTAGGATTGGACGATATCCGGGAATTGTACCAGCCCGATTTGGAAAGACTCGATCGGATGCCAATCCTCTGATTCATCTAATGAGGTCAGTCTTGTTCAATCACAGTAATTGTCATGACTTCCGTCTCAACACTGTCCACCCAAGTTCCGCAAGTGCCACGAATCGTAATTGTCATGTTCTCTTGAATATCCGAGAAGCTGAGTTCAAAACGCCCCTCCTCATCGAATGGGAGGCTCAGATTGAATTCCTCGATGTCGCCATCGGACCAAGTCAATTCACAGGTACCCATGCTCTGGTGAACCAGTACTCCGGGCAGCGTCGTTCCATCCCCTCTCTCTACTGTAATATTGTTCGTACTGACTACTATCACAGTATATCCTTCATCAGGGTACTCCAATAAGAAATCGGCGGTCCAACGAGACTCCTGTCCAAGACTATCGATTGCTACAACCTTGAGTGCATGGCTCCCGACCTCTAGTCTAGAGATATCGATGACGAGATTGCCCTCGGCGTCCATCAGGTCTTGAATCTCCTCGCCATTCAAGGTGACCGTCACGTTCAGGCCTGTCATTTCCTCGTCGGTGATGGAGAGATGCAGTGAGTCTAGAGTGCCGTAGGTTATCGTGGCTGGAATATCACCTTCTATTTCAGGCGCCATATTGATTCCTTCTTGCTCGATATCGAAGTACAGTACTCCTACCATCACACTGACTATCATCAGGCCAGCTAGAAACAGAGACCGCCCGACGCCATCATCATCACTCATGGCTCGGCCCTGAGGCTCTAGTTGATTAGTGCCACGGAGAATTTTTTGTCGCGACCAATGATTGATTATTCATCACTCAAAGCCTTGACATCGTGTAGGAAGTCATCAGCATCCCAGTAGATTCCAGAGTATGCGACCCTCTTCCTCAACTGTTTGTCGATAATGTAGGTCACCGTCGAGTGCCCTACTTCGTATTCTCCAAGAGACTGCTCGTGAGGATCGACTTCTCCATCATCGGATGCATCGCCCTCTGGCACACATGACAGCCAGTCATTCGATGGTCTACCCCAGCCATGATCACACATGCAGTGCGCACTCGCACCAGAGCCCATTATCCAGCCATGGCCGTTGCAATCTTCACCCGGAGGGGCCATACTTATGTTGGCAGTGCTGGCAATCCATGCCATATGAGATTCCGAATCGGCATCTAAGGTACTGGGGTCATCTGTGCCAGCCTCAATCCAACTATCATTTGATGAATCCCACATATGTAGAACCCATGTCCAGTTGCCATCCTCCTGCCAATCTCCAATCAGGCCCTTTGCCGGGTCATAACTTATGTTGGCACTGTTCATTGCGTATTCCATTAAATCTGAACCACTTTCAAAACAATCAGCCAGTGTGGGTCCGTGACAGGGACTGTCTATGGCCATCGAGCTGTTGTCAGGATTTAGTACAGCAACTCTTACAAGACTCTCCGAGGGAGGCTCACTAGCAGCGATGTGCTCATTATCAACTACCACATTCCAATCTCTGTAGACTTGCTGAAGCTCATGTGCAGAACTGGTCAGATGGTACCAGTCGTAACCCATCTGCTCAGTCCATTCAGATAGGTGCGCTACTGTGTCCCTAGCTGGGTCTATGGTAACTGAAACGAATACTACGTTCTCAGAATAAGAACCTAGGTTCTCCTTGACATAGTGCATGTTTGCAGAAATGATGAGACATATGTCCGGACATGAAGTGTATATGAAGGCTACAACGATGACTTTGCCTTCATAATCGGAGAATGTGAAAAGATCTCCATTTTGATCGAACAGACTGAAGTCTGGGGCTTCTGGAGGTTCGATGAACTCAGTCCCAATCAACTCAGTCTCATCACCCATGCAACCAGGAAGCAGTAAGGTGATTGAAAGTAGTATAGCGATATTCGGCTTATTCATTTCACTCCTCCAATAATTTGTAGATGTCCTCTAGAACAAGTTCTGGAATCCAGTCCGCATCTCCCCACCAGACCCTCTGACGCATATGCTTGTCGACAATTATCGTACCAGTTGTATGGTCTACCCAGTAGGTAAGGGGGTGGTGCTTGACCGATACATCCCCTTCCGACTGCTGTGTCTCCAGTCCACAGCCCCGGTCATCTACCGCCTCACCCTCGGGAGTATCTGGGCAGGAATCGAATAGGTCAGCTACGCTGTCCGAATCTAGATCAGATGCATTAGTCTCTAGACCGACACCGAAATTTGACCACACATCTGATAGATCAGAGAAGTCAACTAGATCCTCTGAGGCAGTAGTAAGGTGTGGCCAATCTAGTCCGCGCTGTTCGGCGTAAGAGTGCATAATTGTCGAATTATCTCTCCAAGGATCGACAGTGATTGATAGCATTGCAACTTCGGTCCCATACAAATCACCCAATTCCTGAGAGACGTAGTTCATGTTGGCACTAACCACAGGACAAATGTCCGGACATCGGGTGAATAGGAAAGCAACGACAACCACCTTACCCTCCAACTCCGAGAACGAGAAATATTCTCCATTCTCATCTACCAAGATGAAGTCCTCAACGGCAACTGGTGGGTTGATGTCATCTCCGTAGAAGATGTCCTCTTCACCACCAAGACATCCTGCCATCAACAGGCAACCTGCGACGAACACAGCGAGTAATTTCCTCATCCCTCCTCATCTCCACTATTGTTCCTAGATATCCGCAATAATGTAGCAGCCCCGGCAAGTAGAATCGCAGCACTCAGGAAAAACCTCTCAAAACTCTCCTTTTCAACCTCTTGCGGTTCTGGCTCAAACACGAAACCGTCCGGAGGGAGGATTTCCGTGTGATTGTCCAATTGCACATTGATAGATATCGTATTCCACAATGTCTCATTAGATATTATTCTGATTTCGTAATTCCCGACACTCCAGTTTGCCGGATCTAGCCATAGGTAGCACTCGTCTGTGTTATTCAATGAGTTTAAAGGACCAGCAATACAATCGAAATCCTCAATTCCATCTCCATCTCCATCGAGCAGAACGCTACGGTTGTAATCGGCAGTATTGTAGAAGACTAGAGTATCATTTTGGATAACCTGTGCAGTTCCGGGCTGTACTGTTTCATTCCTCATTATGAATGCATACGTGTCAGCACCATGAGCTAATGCAGTAGGCATTACAGTAGTGGCAATAATACATAGAACTAGAGCTCTACTAATTATCCTAGTTTCAGTCATCGCTAGCCTCAGCCTGCCATAGTGCCGGGTAGTTGTACCTGGGATCGTAGTCCTCGTCGAACTGAACCACATAGACTCCACTTACCATTTCAGAGATGAAAACAAATCCACGAGGATCGTATTGCAGACCCCAGTCGAATGGAATCATGCAAGAAGCCCAGCAGTCAGCCATGTCGTATCCCAAGTCTCCAGCAGGATCATCTAGCCAAGGCGGACCAGCAGGCAGATAGTATCCGATGGTATGGGTCGGTGCCAATTCACTAATGGCTTGGAAACCTCTGTCTGGTTCAGGATAGCCGTTTTCCCAAACCAATTCATCCCAGATGTGCCCGTGATCAGTAGTCCAAGCACCAGCATGGTAATGGGTCCAGTAAACGTGTCCGTTGTGACCGGTGTCACCATTATGGGGACTGAAGATGTATCCACCCGGGATATAGTGCTGCGGATGGCTACTACCATTTGCTAGGATACCCTCCCCGGGAAGCCTCCACTTGGAGACGAGGAAAGGCTTGGCTGGGTCTGTGGTATCAATTGTCCAGATGTATCCTGTGTGATTGGCATTGGAACCATACTCTGGGGCGATGTAGGTGTAGTGCCTCCAGTTGACGCCGTGTTCAGGGTCATCAGGGCCCGTTCCGCAGTTGGAAGGCCACTCCGATACAGGATCCATCTCACTAATTCCCGAACAAATCAGATTATCCTGAGGCACTGCATAGTGGATGTTGTCATTGCCTTGATTGGCATCTAACCACTCTTCAGCAGACATCCCGGCATGGCCTCCTCCATCAGGCCCGTACCAGCCCGAGTCATCAGTCGGACAGCCTAGCCAGCGCCCGACTTCAGGAGGCCATGAGATACCTAATGGGTCTGGAATGGTTGGAGGGTCACTGACATCAACTAATCTCAAACCCGCTCCCCAGTATGATACAACCAGAAGCTTCTGCTTAGTTATGGGGTGGATAAAGAACACATTGTCATGATTAAAAATCGAGCCACCGCAGGTGGTGTAAGGTTCTGGCGTGTAGCCCCCCCAACGCAATATTTCTCGACTAGAGTTCTGTTGCTCTTGGTTCTGATTGGGCCACCACGACTCAAGTCCGAGTGGAACATAGAAAACTTGAGTTCCCTTGTAGAAAGTTCCAGAACTTCCCTCTACCATTTCCGGATATGGATCGGCTCCGAATAGGAACAGGCTGCACTCTTCCCTCGGATCTATTGCTCCATCCCAATCACAGTACACATGCAGGTCCTGATTGTGGAAACCAGCAGGCGGGTTATTCCACTCTGCGACCTTGACTGGACTGGTCTTGTCTCCAACATAGATTACATCTAGCCTATTCATTCCACTGTTCGCATCATCGTCATTTGGAATCGGATCGAGCTCGCTGTTCGTTAGTTCGTGGTTGACCAAAACCCAGTTGTTGTCAGGTGTTACCTTGATGTCAATCATTCTAGCAACCTCGGCGTAGTAAGTTGACAGGAGGACAATGTTATTCGGATTGCTGATATCGAGTATTTCGAATTGATTGTAACTTGAAACATATGCATAGCAACCGCCGGTTCCATCACCGTAGATTTCGCAATCTTCGTCGAAGTTGCCTTCTATTGCAATCTCTGAATTGTCTCCCGGTGTTGGACCGACGTTCTTGAATTCCTCTTTGCATGGTCTGCCCATCGTATCATCGAACTCTGCAGGAGGCTTGACGTTGCCATCACAGTTGAGATTGTGGTAGTCAATCAGTCTGGCATTCGGAGTAGATAACCTGTGAGCTAGCAAGTCGTTATGGGAGTGATTGGCATCCTCGACTTCAGTTACCGGATCAATCCATTTGTATCCATCATCTTCAGAATCTCCGTCTCCGAGTATCCCTAGGCATCCCGAAAGAGGCGCTAAGACCATCAGCACCACCATCAAAACCACCTTCGCGTTCGTGTCACTCAACAAGTTGCCACCCCGTCCGCCGACGATGACGGCCAGTTGTTCAATGCACCGGTCGCCCGAGCGCTACGCGCTCTGGGCGATTAAGTCCCTAGCCCATACGGTTTGTCTATGTCCAATTGTACAATGTACAGTCCAGTAGTGATGCACGAGAGGTAGGTGTATCCCTTGTGATACTCGGCCGCCCAGAGGAACGGTGTCCAT
>MDTE01176634.1_pt1 | contig 11008 bp, 9 predicted proteins | sample 811231 | NCBI WGS metagenome assembly MDTE01 (sample SAMN05326651, study PRJNA326480) | marine metagenome | isolation source: seawater | place: Indian Ocean: Red Sea | collected 2010 | reverse complement strand
TAATCCCCATGCAAGATTTACTGCAGTAGGTCGTGTTTCAAATAATATTTTTTTGGCATTCTCAAGATAATTGATTAGATCGTCTTTTTCAGCAGCATCACTCTGTAATGCAGCTAATGCAAGACCAAATGCACCAGAGACGCCTATTGCAGGAGCACCTCTTACCACCAAGGTACGAATAGCATCAGCAACTTGATTATAATCATTATATGTCACATATTCCAAAACATTTGGCAATTTGGTTTGATCAATCATGACTACAGAGTTATTTTTCCATTCTACAGTTTTTAGAGTCATAATAAATCAAAAAATTAAGCGTTTATTATTTTTTCATATTATCAATTTGTAGTTAAGTATTTTACAATATAAGAAATGGTATTCGTATGTTAAAAATAGAAGATTTAGAAAAAATTGATACAAAAGCAATGTTTAGAACATATGATAAATGGCCAGATATTGCGATAGAATCTTTTGAAACCGAATACGAAAAATTTGATGCTAGAGAAATCGATCATATAGTGTTTGCAGGGATGGGAGGTTCTGGATCAATAGGAGATACAATAAGTGCAATTCTCTCAAAAAATGATATTCATGTAAGTAATGTAAAAGGATATTTACTTCCAAAAACAGTTGACTCAAAAACTTTGGTTATCATCACAAGTATTTCAGGTAATACAAATGAGCCATTAACAATTCTTGAAAGAGCTAAAGATACTGATGCAAAAATTGCGAGTTTTTCTTCTGGTGGCAAAATGGAATTATTCTGTAAAAGTAACAATATATTCCATAAGAAAATACCAATGGTCCATTCTCCAAGAGCATCTTTTCCAAGTTTTTTATTTTCAATATTAAATATTTTAGAACCAATTTTACCTATTAAAAAAGGAGACATTAAAGAATCATTATCAAAGTTGCAAAAAACTAAAATGAATATTTTTTCAGAGAATTTGATATCAGATAACAAATCACTTGAGTTAGCAAATTTTATAAAAAATATTGTATGTGTGTATTATCCAGTAGGATTACAAGCTGCAGCTGTAAGATATAAGAATTCATTACAAGAGAATGCAAAGATTCATGCAATGACAGAAGATATTATTGAATCATGCCATAACGGAATTGTTCCGTGGGAAGTGAATTCCGATATTTCGCCAGTTTTTATTCAAGGTCAAGATGATTATGTTAAAACAAAAGAAAGATGGAGAATTTTTGAAGAGTTTTTTGAAAAAAATGACTTGCAATATTATAGAGTAAGTTCGTTGGAAGGTAGCATCATATCAAAGATAACTAATTTGGTTTATTTGTTGGATTATTCATCAATTTATTCATCAGTTCTAAATAATATAGATCCATCACCAGTAAATGCTATTGATTTTATAAAACAGAGATTATAGAATACTAAGAAATTATACGTTAAGTTTTATATCTAAATATTTAACAAAAGAAAGATGAAGATTACAATTGGAATTCCAGCGTATAATGAAGAAAAGAATATTGCAACTATTATTATGAAATTGAAAAAGATAACGGATTCTATAATAGTTTGTGATGACGGATCATCTGATCTAACAGGAAATATTGCAGAAAAATTAGGTGCAGTGGTTGTTAATCATGAAGAGAACAAAGGATATGGTGCAGCCATAAATTCAATATTTAAAAAAAGCAATGAAATCGATACTGATGTTCTTATAACTTTTGATGCAGATGGACAACATAGAGTTGAAGATATAGAACCACTTCTTAGACCTATCATAGAAAATGAATCAGATATAGTAATTGGTTCCAGATTTTTAGATGAAAAAAATGTTGTTCCAAATTATAGAAAAGTAGGAATAAAAATTATCACTCAAGTAACAAATGCATCTATTAAACAAAAATTAACAGATTCACAAAGTGGGTTACGAGCATATAACAAGAAAGTGATACAATCAATAAATCCTTCAGAAATTGGTATGGGTATTTCAACCGAGATTTTGATTAAAGCAAGTAGTAAAGGGTTTAAAATTATAGAAGTACCAATAAAAATTCTTTATGAAGGAGATACCTCTACACACAACCCAATTAGTCATGGAACGTCAGTTTTTATAAGTACCATAAAATTTACATCAATTGAACATCCACTAAAATTTTATGGAATTCCATCATTAATTTTCTTAATAATAGGAAGTGTTTTTTCATATTATGCTATAAGTTATTATGCAGAAATTGGACGATTAAATCCTAATTTAGCACTGATTGCAATTGGAATGATTCTAGTTGGAATTGTTTTATTGATTTCAGCAATCTTGTTATTTTCACTGGTAAATGTTGTTAGAGAAAAATAATAAGATTTTCATTAATTGATTATTTTTTTTGTTTATACGATTGAATTTTTTCTATATGCGCATTAGCTAATAGATCAAGTTCAGTTTGATGTTGATTAATAAATTGATTTAATTTTGATTCAGATATTTCAACATCATGTAAGTTACCATCATAATAGAATTGATCATAAAAATCCTTTTGAAAAGCCCACCATTCAAAGTCAATTGTTTCATGAATCATAAAGTTTACAAATTTATTTAGATCCTTAGATTTTAGTTTTGTACCTAAAGCTTTACGAATGATTTGCGGTAATTCTTCTATATTTTGTACTCGAAATATGGATGGAAGACCAAGATAACCTACATCGGAAAATACAATTGTAGGTTTTTCAAAAAAAGCTGCTTCAAAACCAGATGTACCAGCAACGGTGAATACTAGTGAACATTTTTTGTATAGATTTTCTGCAGGGACTTTTGGATTAATTAAATAAACATTTGGAATTTCTAAAATTGATTTGTATTCATCTTTATGTCTCCAAGATCTAGTATGACCTGCAGGAGATTCTTTAACTAATAATCTATAATTAACTGGCAATGATTTTGCAATATGTCTTATAATTTCAATTTGATTAGTATAAAATGGAGCACCAATAAGAAGAGGTCTTTCCATGTCAACATGTAAAGGAAAATATACAAATGGTGAATCCAGATTTGGATTTTTTAATGAGTTGTTATTTAGAAATTTTTCTCTTTGTTTTGTTTTCAATATTGTTGATACAGCATTAATTAGAACATTAATTTTATTTCGACCATAATAATAATACTGTTCTTCATTTTCTTTTGTATCAGATAATAAATAATCTCTTAATGCAAAAATTTTATTATTTTGATTGCTTGGTTTATAGGATTTATTAGAATATTTAGAAAATATTGAATTACTAAGATAGTTACGTAGTTCATCAAAATTTCTTTTTGGATTGTTGTAATTATCACTAATAATAGAATTATCAAAGTGATGTGATTTTTTTGAAAGAATTACTTTATTCCCCAATGTAGTTCTACTTAATAATAGAACATCAATGTTTTTTGCATTACATAGATCTATGAATAATTGATGATGGTGTCTTGAAGGATCCTTTGTTACAACAAAATCTGGTTTTACTTCATCAAGAATTTTTTCAAATAATCTGCATTCTTGTTCTAAAATTGAATAAATTTCGTCATTAGAAAATTTATGAAAGTCATAGAATCTATAAAAAATTCTTTCGTTAATTGCAAGAGTCCACAGATTGATTTTATATTTTTCTTCAAATTTGGCTAAATATTCAAAATCTGGTTTTTTTGTTTGTTTTTTAACATAATCAAAAAAGAACCAGGTATTTTTAAAATTCACCATATTCTGCTGTTTAAAAAATTTTTTAGTTTTGGCTGTAATATCAATTAATGCATAATAATCTGCATCGAATTTTTCTTGCATAGATTGTGATAAGCAAAAATGTGTAAACTCAACTCCAAACCAGAATAAAATTTTATCCTTCATGATTCAATTGTTTTTTTGAATAATATTTAGGTTGGACTATTGAAAAATAACATGTTTTGTTTAAAATTTATTTAGACAATAATTGAGAATTTGCTTCTAATTCTTTTTTTGCTTGTTGAATTGGGTCATATTTTTCCCATTTTTCACTTACTTTCCATTGTTCATTACCGGTTTCTTCGTATCTTTGGTGTGCCCATTCTAACATTCTTTTAGTATCATGAGTAAACATAAAGTGCTTTAATGCAAATAATTCAGGTATTGTGAAATATTGACTAACTGTTGCAGTATAATTTAATGCATCACCACATTCTTTCATGAATTTATCAAGAGCATTTAATTTTAATTTTTTCAAAACATTGTTAGATACATTATACTCACCATCATCAATTAATTTTAATTTTGGATCATATTGTTGAAGAATGAAATCTTTATTATCATAAAATATTGGACTTCCAACATACGGTGTACATATGAAAGGATCAATAGTGACATTATTTTGAATCCAGAAATCAACTGTTTCCATTAGATCATTAATATTTTCATGAGGATTTCCGATCATAAAAGTGGTAATTGGTGTCATTTTTACTTCCTTAATTGTATCTACAGTTTTCTGTAAATGTTCCCTAATCTGACCTTTTTGAATATCTTGTTGTAATACTTTATCAGAAGCAGATTCAAAACCAAATGAGATATAACTACATCCAGCATCTTTCATGGTTTTTACTATTTCTGGTTTTACAGCAACACTTGGAGCATCGCCTAGAGTTCCCCATTTGATCGTTTCATTTAGTCCTTCGCTAACAAATAGATCACAAAATTCTTTTGTCCATTTTAGATTACTAGTCATATTTTCATCAACAATCGTTATGAAATCAACATCAAATTTTTCCTTTAATAATTTAATATTATCAATTGCATATTCAGCAGTAGGCCATCTTGCAGGTAATTGGAAAGTATCATTTTTTTTATCGGAAACTCTAACTAATTTTTCACCTTCATTTCTATCTCCTTCACCATAAATATTTTGAAGATCTATTCTAGACATTCCATTATGAGAACAAAAAGTACATCCTCTAGGACATCCTCTTTCCCATACAACAGATGCACGTCTTTTTGAATTTACCGCTTCAATAGAATATGGCATTGCAGAAGAATATCTGAAATAGATATCAGTTTCAAAAAGATCATATGCAGGATATGGAATAGTATTTAGATCAGCTATTAGTGCTCTAGGTCCTGTAAATTTGACATTTTCGCCATCTCTCATACATAATCCATCTACTTTTTCAAAATCGTTTGTTCCAGCATTAACTTCATCATATAATTCGGAGAAAGTTTCTTCACCTTCTCCAATTACCAACATATCTAACTGAGGAACTAGACTTAGAATTTCATCTGGGTTGTAAGTACTCCAACCACCACCTCCAATAAATAATGAATCAGGAGATAGAGTACCAATCATAGATGCAAGTTCTTTAATTCTTGCATATGTTGTAGTTAAACCACCAATTCCAATTATATCCCATTTTTCGGAAGCAATTTCTTTCATGATTACTTCTTTTGGTACTTGACGACCACCAAAATTCATACGCAATGCATTAAGATCTAAGATTGCAACTTGACCATGTTTTTTTATAATTATAGAAGCTAAGATTCCAGCCCAAAATGGATAACTAGTAGGATAGCCATCCAAGCGAATTTCAGGTACTACAAATAATACTTTCATGCTCTCCTATTTTTTTATCCATATTTAACAATAATTCATATAAATTAACTATAATTTTCTAAAAAATCTGAAAATTTCATGGATGAAATTCTATCTCCAAAAATTGAACCACCTTCCGTTGCATTAATAGTATTTACCCAATCCGGAGAACGTTTAATGAATTCTTTGAAACTGTTAGAATAAAATTCAAAAATAGGATCTAATATACAATATGAATTAAAATCAGAGTTAAAAATTTTCTTAGTATATTTTTTAATATTTTGATTTGTCATATCAAGTGAATTAGATTTATTTTCAAATCCGTGTGAAAGAATTTTTTCTATGGGATCGTCTTCTTCCCAACCATGATTTATTCCAATCAATCCAACATTAGATATTCCAAAAACTTTCCAAGCAATGAACCAACATGATGTACCTACATTTGCACCAGTTTGTATTGCTGGTAAACCATTCAAATGATTTTTTGCACGAACCATTAATGATGAAATATAATTAAACGATTTTTTTCCTTGATTATAATCAAATAATAGATGTAACCAAAAAATTTTCATCCCTGCTAATCTTGCTCTCGCTACAGTAGAATTAGATGCAATTGTAGGAAAAATAGCATTGATTTTATCACCATATTTATCAACAATAGGATCATCATAAAATTTTGTAATTCTATCATAAGGTTCAATACTTACAACAAAAAATTTTTTAAATTTGTCAGGAGTAACGCCTGCTTTTAGAGTATTAATTAATGCACCATCACAAATTAGTATAGAACCATCATAGTTACTTTCAGCAAGAATTTCCAAATGCTTATGTTTTTTTATTGATGGACCTCTACCAATAATAAGTGCACTAGATTTATCATTTTTTTGATTAAAAATATTTTTTATTTCTTTGGCAGAATTTTCTTTCCAGATGTATGATAGATTTAATGCAAAATTTGAAATCCAGTCATCATAAGATTCATAGTGAATTTTTTGAAATATGTTTTCTGCAGATGCCTGACTTTCAGTTTGTTCATTATTAGTCAAGTTATTCATAAGTAACGAATTTTTTGTCTGAATTTATCTTATGCTGTTGTTATAATTCATCCACACCTAGTTCTTCATCTTTTTTATCTGAACGATAAATCATGAAAGAACCTTTAGCGCCTGAATCAAGAATATAATTTTCAAATTCATCTTTAGTTAGCGGTTTTGTATCAGTTTCGTCTTGTTTTATTTCAAATTCTTTATAATTTTCTGATGTTGATTTTTTGAAATTTGATTTCATAATAATTCATTTAGAATTTATTATTTAAGGATTATTTTGTCCAGTTTTTCTTAATCGTTTCATTTTTGCAAGTTCAGATGGCCATACACGTTTTACACCATCACCTAAAATATCATCTAATAATCTAATATCTCTGACAAGAATATTTAGTCCTCTAGGTTCTAACGATGCAGCATGATCCGAACCGTACATTGTCCTATCCAAAGTGATATGACGTTCAATTGATGATGCACCAAGTAATACGGCAGGAATACATACTAATGATGCACCAACTTCATGACCGCTATAACCAACATTGCAATTGAATTCTTCTTTCAGTGTTTTTATACAATTCAAATTCGCTTCTTCATATTTCATCGGATAAGAACTATTTGTATGCATTAATTCAAATGGACAATCATATTTTCTAAATATATCAACAGCATTAGTAATCTCAGACATAGTACTCATTCCTGTTGAGATAAATGTTGATTTTTTCTCTTTTGCAATAGATTCCAGTAGTTCAGAATTTGTGATCATTGCAGATGCAACTTTATTGTGAGAAAGATCATATTGTTGAAGAAACTTTTGACTTTCCAAATCCCATGATGAAGCAAACCATTCAATATTATGTTTGATACAAAATTCATCTATCTGATCGTATTCTGATTTTTGAAACTCCAGATGGAATTTTTCTTCACGAACTGTTTTACCCCAAGGACTATCACGTGGCATGTCCAAAATTTCTTTTGAATATGCTAGTTCCACAGTTCGTTTTTGAAATTTTACAGCATCACATCCTGCTAGTTTAGCTTCCTGAATTAATTTTTTGGCGATTTCGATATCACCATTATGATTAATTCCTATTTCTGCAATTATGAAAACCAATAATTTGTTTTGAAAAGAGAAGATTTAATGTTTTGTGATAAATTATTCAAATTGGCATAGTAGAAGTCTTTCGGCATTTATAAATAATTAATTAAGAATTATGATACATGTCAAAAATTCTTTTAGTTCAACCAAATAGATGGGGAAGGGGCATAACATCAATTTGGATTCCAAGTCACATAGGGATTTTAAGATCACACAATCATGATGTGAAATTATTTGATTGTACATTTTATAAAAATTGGGCAGAACATGAAATTGAATTTAATACTGAGAACCAACAATATCAACCAACAGACTATCAGAAAAAGATTAAGTTCAATGATAATGATATTTTTCAAGAATTTCAGAAAGTTATTGACGAGTTCAAACCAGATATAATCTTCTGGTCTGCATTATCTTCACATATTCATGGAGAAGGGGAATATGTGAATATTCAGTATGGAAATATGTTAATTGAAAAAATTATGACAAATGCAAAAAAAATAGCTGGAGGGTTACAACCAACTGCAGAACCAGAAAATATGATGAAACGATTTCCAAATATTGACTATTTCATTAGAGGTGAATCAGAAGTAGTTTTAGCAGAAATAGCAGACAAGTTAGAACAAAATATAGACTATCAAAATACAGATGGTTTAATTTGGTTAAAAGATAAAAAAGTAATCATAAACAAACCACAAAAAATTATTTCGGATATGGATGAAATTTCTGAATATGACTATTCATTATTTGATGATCAAATATTCTTAAGACCATATAATGGAAAAGTTATCAAATCAGTAGATTATGAATTATCCCGTGGATGTGTTTATGCATGTTCATATTGTGTAGAGACTACAATCCAACAATATTATGGATTTAATGAAACTACAAGTCAAGGAACAATAAAAAATGCAGATAATTATCTACGAAATAAAAGTGCACATAGAATTTTTACTGAATTTAAAAATTTACATGAAAAATTTGGAATTGAATTAATTAGATGTCAAGATACTAATTTCTTAACAATTGATAGAAACGTGTTAGATGAATTATCTAAATTAATGAATGAGGCAAAATTACCAATTTATTTATACATTGAAACAAGACCAGAAGGAATTAATCCATCATCTATTGAATTGTTAAAGAAATTACAAGTGGACGGAGTTGGAATGGGAGTAGAAGTATCATCAGAAAATTTTAGGAAAAATAATCTAAACCGGTTTCCATCACAAGAGAAAATTATTAATGCATTTTCTTTATTAAAAGATGCAAATATCAAAAGAACGGCATATAACATAATTGGGCTTCCAAATGAGACCGAAGATATGATATTAGATACTATTAGGTTTAATTCAATTCTTGACCCAGATAATATTACAGTTGCATTTTATTCTCCATATTTAGGAACAAATTTGCAAGTAGAATCAAAAGAAATCGGTGATTTCAACGATTATGAATATAATGTTGATAATCAATTACGTACTGTAACAAAATCTTCAACAATTGATAAAGAAACATTAAATTTCTATAAAAAGAATTTCACGAAACTGGTAAGAGAAGGTCTAGACAATCTAGATGAATTAAAAAGATCGGAAAATAAATGAAATCAAAAATTGTAATTGGAACATGGCCACTTAGTGGAGATTATGGGAAAGTTGATTCAGAACTAGTGCAAGACATTCTGCAATATTGCCAGGAATTAGGAATAAATGAATTTGATACTGCGCCAAATTATGGAAATGGCGAGATAGAAATTCAACTAGGGAAAGTTTTTGGAGATGACAAAAATGTAATGATCAATACCAAGATTGGTAATTTGCCTTTTGGAAAGAAGAGCTATGATACAAAAGATTTGAAAAAATCACTAGAAGATAGTCTCAATAGGCTAGATAGAGATTCAATAAATACATTATTTTTACATAATCCACGAAATGAAATTAAAGATTATAGAATAGTTTTAGATTTTTTACATGATTTAAAAAATGACGGAATGATAAAAAATATTGGATTAAGTAAAGCAAAGAATTTTAATTATGAAAAAGTTGTAGATTTAGATGAATTTGATGTAATACAAGAAGATATCAACATATTATCATTGAATGCATTAAAAAAACCAAAATCAAAAGGGGTTTTGATGGCACGTTCACCTTTGGCTAGTGGTTTATTATCTGGAAGAATAACTAATGAAACAATTTTCCCTCAAGACGATCATAGATCAGGATGGTTGACAGGAAAAAGATTGGAATCTTTAATTTTAAGGATTAAAGAAATTAAAAAAATATCAGAATTAGATTTGGCAGATATGGCAATTAGATTTCTCATATCACAAAATGACATTGATAAAATAATTTTTGGAATAAAAAATAGAAATCATATAGAAAATATAATGAATCAAATCAAACAAGGACCATTAGATGATAACATATCAGAGAAAATTATTCATCTTTTTGATATTGATTATGGATTGAAAGATCAAAAAGAATATGGATATTAATAATTAATTTTTTGAAGGACTTTTAATTGTAATAAGTTGAGAATCAGCATAATCACCACCCATATGATTAATACATTTTTTACACCATTCATTTTCTTTCCAATTACCAGTTTTGTGAATATCTCTAAGATCACGCATTTCCTTTGAATTCCAAAGCTCATGAATACTATGATCTTTTAGATTTCCAAGAGTTAGTTCTTCACTAAAGAACGCACAACATGGACAAACTTCACCATTACTGCGTATAAGAACACGTTGCCAAGGTTGTTGACAATTAAATCCTGAATTTTGAATTTTTTCACGGAAAGCAGTAGTTGATGAAGTAAGAAATTCAGAATAATTTTTAGTTAGATCAGGAGGTTGAAAATCTTGAATTACAATAAAATCAACTTTATCTTTCCACGTGTCAATAAATAATTGTTCTTCATGTTCATTGAATTTTGTTTTACAGAAATTTACACCAACCACAGGCAATTCATATTTTTCCTGCTTTCTTATTTCAAGAAATTTATCAATATTTTTCATGGTTGTTTCATAGTTTCCACCTAATCGAACTTTTTCATAAGTTTCTTTTGTTGCAGCATCAAGACTAAAACGAACTCGTGTAATTCCAGATTTTAGAAATTTTCTTGCACGTTGCTCAGAGAGTAATGTTGCATTAGTATTCAACATAATATCCATAAAACCATGCTCTGATGCAAATTTGATATATGCTTCTAAGTTTGGATCTAGAAGTGGTTCGTTTGTACCCTGAGGTTCAACAGAAGGGCAACCATATTTTTCACCTTCAAGAATGATTTTTTTATACATATCCCAACCCATTTTTT
>MDTE01089095.1_pt1 | contig 11008 bp, 11 predicted proteins | sample 811231 | NCBI WGS metagenome assembly MDTE01 (sample SAMN05326651, study PRJNA326480) | marine metagenome | isolation source: seawater | place: Indian Ocean: Red Sea | collected 2010 | reverse complement strand
TGTATTTTAAATTTATTTATTATTTTATAAAGTTTTGTTTTTTTGTTTATAGTAATCGAATGACTAACTTCGTTTCTAGGATTGATTTGTTCATGATTAATTATCTTTTTTTTCTGAATTTTTTTAATATCCTGTATCAAAGTTCCATTACACGCTACATTTATAATTTGTTCACCACCACAAATTCCTAAAATTGGTTTTTTTAATTTTAATAATTTCTTAAAAATTGAAATTTCAAATATAGTTCTGTTTTGTTTAATAATTCTACTACCTGAATTATTTTTTCCATATAGCTTAGGATTGATATCAAAATTCCCCCCAGTTATTATTAAGCCATCCAATATTTTGCTTAATTCTCCAACAGATTTGGTATCATGAAATAGTGGAAAAGGTATACCGCCAAATTTATAAACTGAATTTAAGTAGTTCTCTCTTATTGCATACCAAGGAAACTTGGAATATTTTCCAGGATCTTCGTTATCAAGAGTAATTCCAATTAAAGGTTTTTTCATTATACTGATAATATAATTATCTTTTAAAGTTGACTATAATGAACATAGATTTTTTTATGAATGAGGCAATTACAGAAGCAAAAAAAGCAAAAAAACTTGATGAAGTTCCTATAGGAGGGGTATTAGTGGATAACATTTCTCAAAATATAATAGTTCGCGGTCATAATAGGGTTAATAAATCTAATAGTATTATCAATCATTGTGAAATTCATATAATTTTTGAAGCGTGTAAAAAATTGCAATCTAAGTATTTAAATAATACTACTATGTTTATAAGTTTAGAACCTTGCACAATGTGTGCTGCTGCAATAAGCAAAGCTCATATAAGTAAAGTTTATTTTGGATCTTATGATAATAAATTTGGAGGTATGGAAAGGCTTATTTTATTATACAAAAAAAATAAAATTTACTTTCCTGAAACCTATGGTGGTATATTAGAAAAAGAGAGTTCAAATTTGTTAAAAGAATTTTTTAAAGAAAAAAGAAAATTATCATGAAATTTAATATTCCTGAGTATGGAGTTACGCAATTTAATAGAAGTATTAAAGAAGTAATAGAAAATAATTTTGATTATCTAAGAATTAAAGGTGAGATTTCAGAAATAAAAACAGCAACAAGAGGTCAATTATATTTAACATTAAAGGACGATGAATCAATTTTAAGTGGTGTAATTTGGGAGCAAAAGAAAAAAAATTTAAAGATACAACCAGAATTAGGAATGGAAATTATAGTTACTGGAAAAATTACTACTTGGTCTAAATACAAAACTACATATCAGATAGATATAGATAAATTAGAATTATCTGGTGAAGGTGCTCTTCTTAAAATAATTGAAGAAAGAAAAAAGAAATTAAAATCCCAAGGTTTGTTTGATGTATCAAATAAAAAACCCTTACCTTTTTTACCTTCTAAAATTGGTGTGATTACCTCACCAACAGGATCTGTTATTCATGATATTATAAATAGAATTAAAGATAGATTTATCGTTGACATAGATGTATGGCCAGCTGCTGTGCAAGGGGCAGGTGCAGCAGAAACAATTATTGAAGCAATTAATGGTTTTAATTCCAAGCAATTAATTGATAAGCCTGATGTTATAATCATCGCTAGAGGAGGAGGTAGTACTGAAGATTTAATGCCATTTAATGATGAAAAGCTTGCTTTCGCTGTATACAAATCTTCAATTCCAGTAATATCTGCAGTAGGTCATGAAACAGATACAACAATTATTGATTTTGTTGCAGATGTAAGATCATCAACACCAACAGCTGCAGCTGAAATTTCAGTGCCCGTTAAGTCCGATTTAGTTCACAATGTTTCCTCTCTAGATCAACGTTTAAACTTTTTATTGAAACAAATTTTAAATTCTAATGAAAATAATCTTGAAAATTTAAAAAAACTTTTAAAAGCACCTAACCTTATAATTAATATTTTCAAAGAAAAAATAAATAAAAACTTCAATAATTTAAATAGTGAAATTAGTAATCAATTTACTAAAAAAAAATTATTAGTTCAAAATTTACAAAATACTATCAAGCCACCTCTTTCAAAATTAGAGTTAAATAATACAATAGTTAAAAATTTAGGAAAGGATATAGAGAATAAATTAATAGAGATAAAATCACAATCAAAAGAAAAAATTTTGAAATTTAACAGATTATTATATTCAAATTCTATAAATGCTAATTTAAAAAAAGGTTATTCAGTTCTTACTTCAAAAAATAAATTACTAAAAAATTCAACAAAAACAAAAAAAGGAGAATTAATTAAAGCGCATTTAGAAAAAGGTAAAATTGATCTTATTGTAAAAAAAATTAATTAAAGCGATTATGCTGCCAAAACCATTGATTGGGATCATTGATAATCCATTTTTCAATAATAGTGTGTATTTTAATCATCATATCTATATCAGTTTCCTCTAAATTATTATGAAAAATTGGTTTATTGAATGTGATTGAATACCCTCCGTCTTTTAATCTTTTATTTTCAATTGGTACTATTGGTATATTATATTTTCTTGCTATTTTTAAAAATCCAGTTTGAGTTTTAACTATTTTTTTAAAAAATGGCACGTTATCTCCAGCTGAATCTTTTTGGTCTATAAGTAAAAAAATTGATTTTTTTCTTTTAATAGCTTCCAAAATATCTTTTGCACTTTTGATACCCTTTGGGGTATAGAAACTATTTTTTGATTTAAGAGCCCGTGTCCTTTTTTTAAGTACAAAATTATTGATTAATTCGTTGTTAATATGCCTGTAAATTGCTCCTATACTAAATCCTAGACGATCTAATAATGGTACGTGGATTTCCCAATTAGCATAATGAATGCTAAAAAATATAACTGGTGTTTTGTTATTTAATATATCCTTAATATTTTTAGTTCCATTTATTTTTATTAAATCTTTTTTTGAGAATAGTTTTTTTAAATTCCCTAATTCAAAAATTGTTTGTCCAAGGTTTTCCCAACTTTTTTGAACAATATTATTTATTTCATTTTTTTCAAGATTAGGAAAAACATTTTTACAATTAGTTAATGCTGTAATGTGACTTTTAGAATATTTACCAAATAATTTAAATAAAACACCACCAATTTTTGATGATAATTTTAAAGGTAAAATATTTAAAATTAAAAATAAAAAACTAACTAAAATATATTCTGTTAAAAATTTGAAATTTTTAAAAATTTCTTTCATGAAATTGCATTAATTTTATTTTCCACAACATTACTTAAAATTTCTAACAATAATTTTTCATCTTCAAATTTTATTTCACCCTCTAGGGTGTTTACAAGAGATCTATAAGATTTTGGAATACGAACAAAATCTTTTTTTGTAGATACCAATATAGAATTTGTTTTATTTGCAATTTCTGCTAAATAAAGAAGATCGTTTTCATCAAAAATATGATGATCAGGGTAGATCATTTCTTTCATAATTTTTGCACCTTGACTTCTCAATGAATTAAAAAATTTTTCTGGGTATGCAATGCCTGCAAAAGCAGTAATTTTTTTGCCTTTAAAAATTTTATTTTCTTTATATATCTCAAATGAAGCATTTATAACTGGTATATGACTTGGTATTTTTGATTTTAGTTCTGTAGATAGTTCACCAATAACTATAATTAAATTAGTTCTAGATAAACCTCTATTTATACTCTCCCTTAATGGCCCAGAAGGTATTACTCTTTTATTTCCAAACTCTTGCTCACCACTTATTACAATTACAGAAAAATCTTTTTTAATAGTAGGGTTCTGGAAACCATCATCCATTATAATACAGTCAGCACCTTTATCTTTTGCTAATACAAAAGATTTATTTCTATTTGTACCAATCCAAGTCGGTGCAATTTCTGAAAGTAAAATAGATTCATCCCCAACAGATTGTGGAGAGTGCCATGGGTGTACCTGAGTATTATTTTTTTCTATGCCAGCATAACCTTTTGAAACAAAATGTGGTGAGTAGCCAGCCTTTAATAACATTTTACCTATTTTTAGAGAAACGGGTGTTTTTCCTGCACCACCCACAACAATATTTCCAATACAAATAATAGGTAGTTCAGAAACCTTTTCGTTACTAAGAATTCTTCTTAATTTTGTCCCAAGTCTAAAAACTATGGAAAGCGGATATAATGAACTTGAAAAAAATGTATCTTTTTTTAAGTACCAAAATTTTGGAGCTTTAAGCATTTTTAATTAAACTACTATTTATTACATCTTTTAGTTTTTCTTCATTAAAAAATTTTTTATTCGCATATTTTAATGCGTTTTGCTTTGTTTTTTTTAAAATATCTTTGTTTGTAATTAGTTTTTCAATTGTTTTTTCAAGCTTTTCAATATTATTAATTAAAAAACAAGCCTTTTGTTTAAGCATTTCTTTATAAATATTTTGCCAATTAAATACATTGTTGCCTGATATAATTGCACATTTATATTTTGCAGGTTCAACTGGATTATGTCCACCATGATTTGATATAGATCCACCCAAAAAGACTATATCACTTTTGTTAAAGTATTTTGATAATTTTCCAAAGCTATCAATTATCATAATATTATGTTTTTGATTTTTTTTGTTACTTTCAATGCAGCTAATAAGTTGATGTTGTCTAAATAATTTTTGTATATTAGTGGCACGATTAATATGTCTTGGTGCAAAATAAAATTGAATATTATTAAATTTAATAAATAGTTTTTTTATCATTGAAACTAATAATTCTTCTTCTTCAGTATGGGAACTTGCTATCATAATAGAAAAATTTCTATTATTTCTATTTTGATTAATAATTTTTTTTTCAAATTTATTAGATAACTTTAGGTTACCAATAAATTCAATTTTTTTATTTGTTAAATTTTTTATTCTTTTTAAATCATCTTTACTTTGTGCAAAAACTGCCGAAAATGTCTCTATTAATTTTTCATAACTATTACCAAATTTTTTCCATCTAGAATAAGATTCAGGTGATATTCTAGCATTTAGTAAAATAGATTTAATTTTATTTTTTTTTAATAATGCTAGAGTATTTGGCCATAGATCTGATTCAATCCATATAACTAATTCAGGTTTCCAGAATTTAATATAACGTTCCACCCAGTGAGTCACATCATAAGGAGCATACTGGTGAATTATCTTTTTAGAGTAATATTTTAATGCATAATCGGCAGCAGTTTTGGTAGTTGTAGAGACTAATATTGTATAATTTTTATAATATGATTCTATTATAATTTTGCTTGATTTAAATTCACCTACACTAGCGGCATGAATCCAAATTAATTTTTTCTTTGCTGGTTTTTTAACAGAAGCTTTTCCAAACCTTTCCTTGAATCTTTTTTTATCTTCTTTGTTATTAAGTATTCTAAAATAAATATTTATAAATATTATTGGTATTAAAATGATTGAAATTAAACGGTATAGCTTAAGCACTTAAATTTTTTTTTGCCAAATCAACACAATTATTAATTTTTGTTTCTATTATTTTTTGAAATTTAATAATATCTTTATCTTCTAAATTTTCGGGAATTTCAATAGGTTCACTCCAATAAAATACACATTTCGAAAATGGTTTAGTTACTAAGAATGAATCCCATGAATTTAAAGTAAAATTATTTGTGGACCAAAATCCTACTGGAATTACTGGTACTTTTGCCTGTTTTGCAATTTTTATTACCCCAGCAGAAACTTTCTCCCTTGGCCCTCGAGGACCATCAGGAGAAATACCAACAAATTTATCATTTTTAATTAAGTCAAAAACGGTTCGAATATTTATTTTTTTTTTCTTATCTGAAATAGTCACATTATTAACACCTAATAATTTACCAACAGTTGCACCAAATTGCCCATCACTGTGACCTGAAGCAAGTATATTTAATTTTTGATTATTTTTCCAACAATAATTGATTAATAATAATTGGCTGTGCCAAAACAACAAAATAAAAGGTCTTTTGTTTTGCCAATACTTAGATGGTATAGATATATTTTTATGATAAATTTTTGAAGTAAGTCTAACAAAGCATATATATAAAAATGCGATAAAAGCTAATATAGTTTGAATCAGAATATTTTTTACTATTTTTTTTTTAAAATTCATTTTAACTAATATTTTTAAATATTAGCTTTTATATTCTGAAAATTCATATGTGAATACTAGTTCTTTTAAATTATTAAAATACCAATCAGAATCTAAAGATGGATCAATGTAAAAAACCATTGTAAATATTTGACTTTCACCAGATTTAAGGGTTTGTTCTGTGAAACAAAAACATTCTGATTTCACCAAATAAACTTGTGCTGCTTCAGGATTAACTAAAAAATTTGCAGTCGAGGTTATTGTCTTATTAGATACATTTTTACCAAAATATTCAACAACGTTATTTTCACCTATTTTAACATTTATAATTTCTTTACTAGGTCTAAACTCCCAATTTAAATTATCGTCAACTTTTGCAATTAATTTAATTTTTATAGTTCTATCTATAATTTCTACTTTTTTAGAATTGGGATTACTTATTATCTGATTTGTTACAAATTCATTATCATTTATTTTTATTCTATTTAAAAAATTAGATAAAGGATAGATTAATATTAATATTAAAATTAATAAAAAAATATTGAAAATAAAAAAAACTAAAAATTTATTTTTTTTATTTTTCACCAGATTTTTTATCCTTCAATTTCAGCAATAAGACCTTCTGCAATTTTTTTTGATTTTCCAGCAAACTTAACTTTTTTTATAGAATCTAAATTTGATAAATCATCTCCTACTATCACAAATCCTATCATACCCATTGTTTTGTGAGGAGTACACCAATAAGCATAAATACCAGGAATAGTGAAATTATACTCAGCATCTTTACTGATTTTTGACTTAAACTTTTCAACACCTTCAGGAACACCATTTTTAGAAATAAATTGTACATTGTGTCCTGGATCAGTAGCTTTCCATATAACAGTATCTCCAATGTTGACTTTAACAATCTCTTCACTGAAAACCATACTTCTACCATCAAGTTTGTTAAGCATTTCTATTGTTACTTCGGCAGCATTTGCTGTTATCCCAAATGTCCATATGATAAATATTAATAAAATTTTATTCATTTTTTCTCCTATAAGTGTTTATTTTAGATATTATATACTGTTATTGTTTAAAATAATAAGTAAGACCATCGGTCGCATATAATACCAAAAAAGCTAGAAAAAGTAACTGTAACTATTATATATATGTTGTATACAGACTTGGAAAAATAATTATGATTACAGCAATTATCTTATTTCTAGTTACTATAGGGTCAATAGCATTCCATTTCTGGACGCCTTGGTGGTGGACAGAAGTAGCCTCTAACTGGGGAAATATAGATGATACAATTATACTTACATTTTGGGTTACTGGAACTGTATTTGTAGCTGTATGTTTGTTTACAGCATATTGTGTATGGAAATTTAGATATAAAGAAGATAGGAAAGCAGATTATGAACCTGAGAGTCCTAGACTTGAGTGGTTTTTAACAATTTTGACAACTTTGGGTGTTTGTGCATTATTAGCCCCAGGGCTTATTGTTTGGAATAAATATGTTACTGTTCCTGAAGATGCTGTTGATATAGAAGTTATGGGACAGCAATGGTATTGGAATTATAGATTACCTGGTGAAGATGGAATTTTAGGTTTAACTGATGTTAGAAATATAACTGATGATAATCCTTTTGGAATTAATTTAGATGATCCAAATGGTGTTGATGATATTTTAATTCAAGCAGAGGATTTACATATTCCTCTTGGGCAATCTGTTAAAATGAATCTTCGTTCAATAGATGTACTTCATGATTTTTATATCCCTCAGTTTAGAGCAAAAATGGATATGGTTCCTGGTACAGTTACTTATTATTGGTTTACTACCACTAGAACAGGTAATTTTGATATTTTATGTATGGAATATTGTGGAACAGGACATTACGCAATGAGGGGAAGAGTTCAGGTTGACGAAATAGAAGATTATAATGAGTGGTTGACTGAGCAGTATACATTTGAAGAAATGATGGCTAGCGTAAATAAAACTGATTTAATACAAATTGCTTTAAATAAAAAGGAGGGTAAATAATGGCCGCTGATAGTTATGAAGATATTGCAGTAGGAAAAGGCGATACTATTCCAGCTTTAGAGGTTAAACCTCAAGAACTATATCATGCAGAAAGTTTTTGGACACGATGGATTTTTTGTCAAGATGCAAAGGTTATAGGGATCCAATATTCAATAACTGCTATTGCCATTGGATTAGTGGCTTTGGTTCTATCTTGGTTAATGAGAATGCAACTTGCCTTTCCTGAACTTGTTCCTTTTTTAGGGCCAGCAGAGTATTATCAATTTGTTACAATGCACGGTATGATAATGGTAATTTATCTTTTAACAGCATTATTTTTAGGTGGTTTCGGTAATTTTCTTATTCCGCTAATGGTGGGTGCGAGGGATATGGTATTCCCTTATGTAAACATGGTTAGTTTTTGGGTTTACCTTTTAGCTGTCCTAGTTTTAGCAGCAAGCTTTTTTGTTCCTGGAGGCCCAACAGGGGCAGGTTGGACATTATATCCACCACAAGCAATCACTTCGGGTACACCAGGTGGTGATGGTTTAGGTATAATTCTTATGTTGGTATCTCTATCAATTTTTGTTGTTGGATTTACTATGGGTGGGCTGAACTATGTTATTACAATCCTTCAAGCTCGTACAAGAGGTATGACTCTTATGCGTATGCCTTTAACGATTTGGGGTATTTTTACAGCTACAGTTTTAGCTTTGTTTGCTTTCCCAGCATTAATAGTCTCTTGCATAATGATGACTTTAGATAATATGTTAGGAACAAGTTTTTTTATGCCTGCAATTGTTGAGTTTGGAGAACAATCAGAATATAGCGGAGGTAGTCCGATTTTATTTCAACACTTATTTTGGTTTTTTGGACATCCAGAAGTTTATATTGTAGCACTTCCTGCATTTGGAATAGTTTCAGACCTTATATCAGTTCATGCAAGAAAAAATGTTTTTGGATATCGTATGATGGTTTGGGCAATTGTTATTATTGGAGCTCTTAGTTTTGTTGTATGGGCTCACCACATGTATGTTGCTGGAATGAATCCATGGTTTGGTTTTTTCTTTGCTACTACAACTTTAATTATAGCGGTACCAACAGCACTAAAAGTATATAACTGGGTTATAACTTTGTGGAAAGGTAATATTCGCTTAACTATTCCAATGCTGTTTGCGCTTGGCTTTATAGTTACCTTCGTCAATGGAGGAATTACAGGTTTGTTTTTAGGTAATGTTATTGTTGATGTACCTTTATCTGATACCTATTTTGTTGTAGCTCATTTTCATATGGTTATGGGTATAGCTCCTGTACTGGTTGTTTTTGGTGCAATCTATCATTGGTATCCTCTTATTACAGGTCGTTTTTTGCATGAAGGAATGGGTAGATTTCATTTTTGGGTATCTTTTCTAGGTTCTTATGCAATTTATTTTCCAATGCACTACTTAGGATTTGTTGGAGTGCCTCGAAGATATTATGAAATGTATGATAGTGAATTTATGGCAGTTTCAACAAATTATTTAAATCAATTTATTACCATAATGGCTCTGATTGTTGGTTTTGCCCAAATAGTTTTTCTGTATAACTTAATTACAAGTTCTAAACTTGGTAAAAAGGCAGGTAAAAATCCATGGAAAGCATGTTCTTTAGAGTGGAGAACTCCTGAAGTTCCTCCAGGGCATGGAAACTTTGGAAAAGAATTACCTGTGGTTTATAGATGGGCTTATGATTATAGTGTTCCTGGGGCGAAAGAAGATTATATTCCTCAAGATATTGGCCCTAGTCAAGTACCTGAAGCTAAAGCGGAGCATACGTGAAAAAAAAATTAAGTATATTTAAACTTTTATCCCAAAAGCCCTGGGACACTGAACAGGTAAAAATTGATAATTACCATGATGGAGCAACTTTGAATTTAACTAACGGAAAATTTGGATTGCGTTATCTAATGGTTATTAGCACAATTTTATTTTGCTTATTTATAGTAACTTACTCAGATAGATTAGTTTATCCTGATTGGAAAAAAATGCCTGAACCAATTTTGTTGTGGTTAAATACTTTACTTCTTTTTATCAGTAGTGGTGTTTTTGTTAGTGCTCAAAGAGCATCAAAAAATAACTTATTTGAGATAGTAAGAAAGAGACTTATTTTAATAGGATGGTTATCCCTTGCTTTTCTAGTGGGGCAATTAATTGTTTGGGCTCAATTTTATAATCTTGGATATTATATATCATCAAATCCTGCTAATGCTTATTTCTATGTATTTACAACTTTGCATGGTTTGCATCTATTAGGTGGTCTTATTTACTGGATAATGACTATTAAAAAAGTTTGGGTTATTCATGAAATAGAAGTGATTAAAGCTAAACATACAATAGAACTATGTAGTATTTATTGGCATTTTTTATTGGCAGTATGGATAGTTTTATTTGGTTTAATGTTATTTACATAATGAAAGGTTATTAATGGAAGAGTCAAATTCATCAGTAAAAGTTGTAGTTCCTGCACAACAACCAGTATTTAAAGAATGGGCTTCTGATCAAAAAGCTTTTAAAGGGGTTCCATGGGGAAAAGCAATGATGTGGATTTTTCTTGTAAGTGATACGTTTGTTTTTAGTATTTTCTTAATATCTTATATGACTGTAAGATTCTCTACTAAAGTAGAGTGGCCAAATGCAAGTGAAGTTTTTGGATTGCATATAGGACATTACAATGTACCTCTTCTTTTGATTGCGATTATGACTTTTATTTTAATAACAAGTAGCGGGACAATGGCACTTGCAGTTAAATATGGTTATGAGAAAAATAAAAAAATGTGCGGATGGCTTATGTTAGCTACAGCAATATTAGGCGCTTCTTTTGTTGGAATGCAAGCTTTTGAATGGACAAAATTAATTCATGAAGGTGTTCGTCCTTGGGAAAATCCATTTGGAGC
>MDTE01019185.1_pt1 | contig 11008 bp, 13 predicted proteins | sample 811231 | NCBI WGS metagenome assembly MDTE01 (sample SAMN05326651, study PRJNA326480) | marine metagenome | isolation source: seawater | place: Indian Ocean: Red Sea | collected 2010 | reverse complement strand
CTTGGAATTTATCCAGCGATTGATCCATTAGATTCTACATCTAGAATATTAGATCCTAGAGTAATAGGTGATAGACATTATAATGTTGCTAGATCTGTTCAGGTTACCCTTCAAAAGTACAATGAATTACAAGATATCATTGCAATACTTGGGATGGATGAACTTTCAGATGATGATAAAATGGTTGTTAGTCGTGCAAGAAAATTACAGAAATTTATGTCTCAACCTTTCTTTGTAGCTGAACAATTTACTGGGGTAGAAGGTCGTTATGTAAGTCTTGAAGATTCAATATCAGGTTTTGAAGCTATAGTAAAAGGTGAAATGGATGAATATCCTGAGAATGCATTTGCATATGTAGGTACACTTGATGAAGTAGTAGAGAAAGCTAAAAAATAATGCCTAATTCATTTCAAATAGATATTATAACGCCAATTGAAAATATTAATATAGGTACATCAGAATATCTAAGAGCACCTAATTTAGATGGACTTTTTGGTGTTCAAGCTAGACATGTAAGTTCTATTATATCTATTGGAGCTGGAGAGATTAAAATCACTCAAAAGGGTAAAGAAAAATTTTATTCAACTACAGGTGGTTATGCCGATATTAAGCCAGAAGGTGTTGTTTTAATTCTAGAGACTTTTGCAGAAAAATAATTGTTTCGTTTAATGCTATTTTATATAATGTGTGCTATTTAATTGTCACTTTTTTTTTCTAATTTGAATCTTAATATTATCTATTGCATGTGCTACTGTTTTTTCAAAAATAGATGAATAACACTTAGTAACATATTTATTTTTCTGTGAGGATATAATTAATTCAACTTTTTCTGCTCTGGATTCTTTTAATAAAACAACTCTTGCAAAATCTATCTTTGAATCAAACCTTTTTAAATATAAAATCTTTTCATTAATTAAACTTTTGAGTTCATCTGATAGGGTGAAGTTTCTTGCAGTAATTTCAATATTCATTTAATATCTTTCAAATTTTATTATAAAATATACATTAATTTTTAATTATTTCAATTTCATTAGGTATAACAGTTAATTCAAAAGGTGTTCTCCCTTTTATTTCTCCATCTATATTTAATTTGCTTACTTTATTAGGTTGTAATTTTATTTTAGATATATGCATATATTCTACAATATTATCATTAATATGTTTTCCTGTAAATAATTTTGGCATTAATTTTAAAAGTTTCAATCTAGGTGCATCTTTTATTAATACTAAATCCATCAATCCATCATTTAATTTTGCTCTTGGTGCAATTTTCATACCTTTTCCAGTATGAATTGTATTGCATATTACGGCAAACATAAAATCATTTTTTAATTGATATTTTTTATTATTTTTATCATAATATGTGATGTTGGCATTATTTGTTTTTTTAAAAATAATTTCAAATAAACTTAATATTGTGTATCTGCTAGTACCTAGCCACCTATATTTTTCGGCATTAATTCCAATATTTGCTACCATTCCCCATCCTGCAATATTAAAATTATATATTTTATAATTATTACAACTAATTTCAGCTATATCAATGCTTTTTTTATTACCATTAACTATATTATTAATAGCATCTTGAAGATTAAGTATATTTAAGTCTCTACCTAAACTATTACCTGATCCAGCAGGAATTAAGCTTAATGGAATTTTTAGTTTATCTGTTCTTTTCATTAGACCATTTATAGCTTCATGAAAACTTCCGTCTCCTCCCATTATACAGCAAGAATCATAATTTTTTATATTATAAGTATTTAATATTTTTTCTATATGGCCTTTATATTCTGACTTAATAATTTCTAATTCAAAGTTATTATTTTTAAGTGCCAATATTGTATCAGGCAATAATTTTTTAGATTTTTTTTTACCACTAACTGGATTGATAATTAATAATATATTTTTCACTTCTTATTTATTTTATTAAGTTTCATAATAAAGGTACCAACTTTAGTTTCTAATTTTATTTTAATAGGAATTTTATCTTCAGTATTAGTATACCAAAGTTCCAAAGCTCCATTATTTTTAATTGCATTTTTTTCAGTTATAGGTTTTATGTTTAAACATTCAAAAGTTCCATATGGAACTTCAATCTTTTCAATTTTTGAAACTTGTAGTAAAATATCTTTAATTTTTCTTCCATCAAATATTTTATAGTTATATTCATTATTAATTTCTATTTTTTTATTTCTTAAAAAATGTATTAATGAATATGGTGAAAATAATGTGTCTGCATAAAAGTTTAAAACTTTATCATTTCTTATTATGGTTTTATTATTTTTATTTACATCAATTTTTATTTTTTTGTCTCTATTAGATGTTTTTTGCTCAATAGATAGCAATGAAAAATAGTCATCAATTTTTAATTTAATTTTATCAACATAAGGATATAATATTTTAGCAAGGTTTGTTGTTTTTGTGATTATTTCCATCTCATATCCATTATTTTCATTTTTTTCTATCTTTAAGCTACATTTTCCTACATTTCCTGCTATTATTGATATTCCTTTAATTTCAACATCATAGATATATTCTTCTGTTTCTAGGCTTGGAAATAGAAAAGTAATAAAAATTATTGTAATTATTTTTTTAAGCATATTTCTTTATAATTTTATACATTTTTTCTGCTGAGTGTTCTTTTTTATTAATATATTTTTGAATATTTTTTTCAATCTCTTGTTTTGCTGTTTTACCACATTCATTTTCTGTGAATTGTTGCCAACAAATTTCTGTAATTTCTTTTCCGGTATTAATGATAAAACCACATTTTTTATTTATCATATCTTTTGCTTCATCAAGTAGATCAATATTAGGTCCATAGCATACGATATTATTGTAAATTAATGGTTCAATAGTAGAGTGCACCCCTTTTCCAAAACCTCCTCCAACATAGGCAATTTTTGTATATTTATATAATTCTGGTAAAATTCCTACTTTATCAATAATAAGAAATCCAAAAGGTTCAAGTTTAATATCTTTCATATTTGAAAATCTAATAGCATTAGGAAACTTTTCTTCTATTTTATTTATTAAATTTGTATCTATTTCATGTGGTACAATAATTACCCAGTTAATAGAATTTTTATCATTAACAAGGTTTAAGATATTTTTTTCTTCTTTATCTACATTAAATAATTTTAAATCTTCATAAGAAATACTGCCAAATATTATATTATTTTTTCTATAAATTGATTCAAGCTCAGGTATTCCATTAGAGTTATTTTTACGATATATAATTTGATCAAATCTAGTGTCATTAGCTATATGTACATTATCGATTTGAAGCTGTTTTTTAAATATATTTTGTATTTGCTCTGATGGAACCATTATTAAATCAAATAAATTAAAAATATATTTTGTTAAATTTATAAAATACCATTTTAATCTTTTTGATTTTGGATATAGGTTAGCATTTATTATCATAGTTTTAATATTCATTTTTTTTGCAGTATATAAATGTATAGGCCATACATCATGTCGAGTTGTTAAATAAATTGATGGATTTATTAACTTTAAAAATTTTTTTGCAAACCAAGGAAAATCAAATGGGTGATAACAGTATGCATCTGATAATTGATCATTTTTAATTGATTCATAAATTGTAGGTGACATACAGGTAATAATCACAAAATAAGTATTTTTATCAATTATTCTAAGAAGAGGTTTGATTTGTTCATATTCTCCAGCTGAAGCTGCATGGATAATAATCTTTTTTTTATTTGTTTTTAATTTTTCCTTAATTTTTTTTACAGATTTTTTTTGTTGTTGTAATACTGTTCTGATTTTTTTATTAAAAGGTGAAATCAATAATAATAAAATAAAAAGTTTAGGCGATATTAAATAATAGATTATAAATAATAACATTTATTTTTCTTCTAATATTAAATCAACAAATTCTCTAAATGCACCATCTCCACCCTTTCTTGTTGTTATATAATCAACTCTAATTTTTTCTTTGATAGGGCTATTTGATGCTAAAGCAGAAAACCCTACTGCTTTTAATACCTCAATATCATTGATATCGTCTCCTATATAAGCTACTTCACTTAAATCTATTTTTTTATCAGAGCATATTTTTTTAATTCTTTCTAATTTATTTTTTTCTCCAATAGTAACATTTTTAATTTTCAATTTTTTAGCTCGTTGAAGAACAATATTAGAATTCTCACTAGTAATAATTATAGTTTCTATATTTTTTTCTCTAAGTAATTGAACGGCCATACCATCATAAGTACTAAATGATTTTATATAGTCACCTTCTTCTGTATAATACATTTTTGCATCTGTCCATACTCCATCAATATCAGTTGCCACTAATTTTATGTTATTTTTATTGTTCATTGTCTATCCTTTTTAAATGCTTCCCAATAGTTTCTAATAGTTTAAAATCTAATGGAGTATCAATTTGCTTTCCATATTCTTCATTAAAAATATAGTAACCAATTTTCCCCCCTAATCTATTATTGTTATCTCTAAAAATTTTTTTTGTAAAAATATAAACAGAGCCATTCTCATCATAAATTAAATCTTTTTCATTAAAATCTTGTCTTCGAGGCCTATTTGAAAAATCGTACATACATTCAGCACTTTCCTTATTGATTTTCCATGTTAAAGGATGTATTGGACTTAAAGTTAGTATGGAGTCATACTTATTTTTATTAAATGTATTAATAATTTTATCTAAGGATTTTTTAGGTCTTAATGGACTTGTTGGCTGTAATAAAATAATAATGCTATCAATTGATAAGTCAAACAAAGAAATTACATGTTCAATTGCACTTTCAGTTGTTGCTTTATCTCCTGAAATTTTTTTAGGTCTATCAACTACAGTGATATTATTTTTTTCCCCTACTTTTTTTATTTCTTGATTATCAGTAGTTAAAATTATTTTTTCTACATATTTAGATTCTTTAGCATATTCAATGCTATGTTCTATTAAGGGTTTTCCAAGAAATTTTTTTATATTTTTTTTTGGAATTCCTTTGCTGCCACCTCTTGCAGGTATTATTACAATATATTGTTTTTTCATATTAATGACTTAAGTATTTTAAAATCTTCTTTATAAGTTATTTTCATATTTTTGATATCACCATCTATAATTTTACAATTATAGCCCTGTTTTTTAATTATACTAATATCATCTGTAACTTGTTCATCTAATTTTTTATGACAATCAAATAATATTTTATAATTAAATGCTTGTGGAGTTTGCAATTTGTATAAAACATTTCTATTTAGTGCCTTAGAAATAGCCTTATTATTCTTTACTTCAGCAATAGTATCAGTACAAGGTAAAGCAGGACAAATAGCGATATTATCATTTAAATTATCTATACAGTTATAAATTATATCATTGCTAACAAATGGACGTGCAGCATCATGAATTAAAACATTAATACAATTTTTAGGGCATGCTTTTAATCCTAAAAATGAAGACTTTTGTCTTGTTTCTCCTCCTTTTATAACAAGGCAATTTTTAAATTTATTTTTAATTTTTTCTAAATATAATTTTGGTACTACTAATATTACTTTATCAATTTTAGGGTGATTTAAGAAAGTTTCAATAGAATATTCTATTAACATTTTTCTATTAAATGATTCATCAAATTGTTTAGGTGTCTTTTTGTTATATCTACTTGATATACCTGCTGCTAAAATAATGCCTACATTCATATCTCTAACTTTCTTTTAAATACTCCGTTAATTGTACAATTTTTTTTTCTTGAACTAAACCTTGAACAAATAATTTTTCACCTTCATTATCATGTTTTTTACCTTTTCCAACTATCTTTAAATTTGCTATTTTTTTTGTTAAATATGAATCATAATAATGTTCTTTTCCATTTTCAAAAAAATCAAATCCATGAATAATAACTTTATCATAGTTTTCTATACCCCATAAAATAGAGTTAAGTCCCGTTGTAGGCCGCTTTATATTGCAAATATCTTCATATTCTTTCATTTTTTCTTTTTTAATTAATGTGTACTTAGAATTATTAAGATTTAATTTTTTTGGTATTTTTTCAATAAGTTTCTTTTCTTTTCTGCAGAGCACTTCATATGGAACAAGAATAATAGTTTTGTAAGGAATATTTTGTCTACTTTTTAATCCTTGATTAGCTCCATTAAACCATATACTTGTTTTTGAGCCAATAAAATCTTCAAAATTATTTGTTGTATAGTTATTGATTCTTCCTATTTCTTTAAATTGATCTATTTTATGGCCTATTTTGTTTTTTAAGCAAGAGGGCCCATTAGCTATGATTAACAAAATATTTTTATTTGTTGTCATTAAATTGCAATTCGTATAATTTTTTATAATTTTTATTTGATTCTAATAATTCTTTATGAGTTCCCTCTTCAACTATTTTTCCTTGATCAATTACTATAATTTTATCAGCATTAATAATTGTAGATAATCTGTGTGCAATTATTATTACAGTTCTATCCTGAATAATATTATCAATTGCTTTATGAACTTTTTTTTCAGATTCAGAATCTAAAGATGCTGTTGCTTCATCTAAAATAAGTATCTCAGGATTTTTAATTATAGCTCGAGCAATAGATAATCTTTGTTTTTCTCCTCCAGATAGTTTTACTCCGTTTTCTCCAATAATAGTATCCATTCCTTCAGGTAGTTTGCTAATTAGGTCATTTAAATTAGCTGAATCAATAGTTTTTAAAATTTTATTATCAGATACTTCTGTATTGCTATATGAAATATTATTCTTTATTGTATCATTAAATAAAATAGCATTTTGCGTTACAATTCCGATCATACCTCTCAAACTTTTTAATGTATAATTTTTAATATCTATATTATCTAGCAATATTTTACCATCTTGAACATCATATAATCTTGGTATTAGTTCTGAAAAAGTTGATTTACCTGAACCACTTTTACCTACGATTGCAATAGTTTGCCCTTTTTTTATTTCAGTATTAATTTGATTTAAAATATTTCTGCTATCATTTTGATATTTAAAGTTCACATTTTTAAATATTATGTTAGATTTAAAATAATTAATTTCTATTGCTTCTTTATATTCATTGATTACATCTTTAGTATCAAAAACATTAAAAGCTCTTTCTGCAGCAGCAATTCCATTTTGAAATAAAGCATTTACATTTGCTAATTTTCTTATGGGTTGCATCATTGCAAATAATAATAATATAAATTTAATAAAATCTTCTGAACTCATACTTTGATTTTCAAGAACGCTCAAGCCTCCAAACCATATAATTAGAATACCAACCAATAGGCCTATTGATTCATTAATTGGAGTTAATAGATTAGATAATTTTGCCTGTTTAAATATTAGATTGAAATATTTATTTATTTCATTTTTAAATTTTTCATTCTCATTTTTTTCAGTATTAAATATTTTCACTATTTTAATATTGTTTAAAGTTTCTTTTATGATATTCATTACATTTGCAATTTGCACGCTACTTCTTTTTGATTTTCTTCTAATACTTTGACCTATCTTATAACTAAAAAATCCAGATATAGGAATGATAATGATTACTAATAATGTAAATTTGATATTTATTACAAATAATAATAGAATAAATGAAATTATGCTCATAGGTTCTACTATTATTTTTTGTAGACTTTGAGAAAAAGCAATTCTCATATTTCCAATATCTCTTATCAAAATAGAATTTAGTTCCGCAGTTTTTGTATTATTAAAAAATGAAAGGGATAAAGTGCTAATATGTTTAAATAATTTAACTCTTATTTTAGTTATCACTTTATTTTGGACATATGATATTATTGTATTGCTAATATAGAATAATATGTTTTTAATAATAAAAATTAATGCTAACAATATGCATAACATTTTTAATTGTTCAATTGGTGTTCCATTACCAATTACTTTTTGAATATAATAATTAAAATATTCATTTATAGATGTAGGGTTTTCTATTGTTTTAGTAGTTGGATTCATAATGTTGCCTAGCATTGTGCCAATTAACCAAATTGATACAGAATTTAACATTACATAAATAATTGAGAAAAATATAGATATAGATATTAATAATCTATATGATTTGGTATACTTTAATATTCTTTTAAATATTTTCATAATTATAAATTCCATCCCCCTTTCTTATTATTATAGGGGGGGTTTCTGTAAAATCAATTATAGTTGAACCATTAGAATCTAAATTATTATTTTGGCAATATATATTAATTTCTGAAAATTTTTTTTCAATTTCATCGATTCTATTTAGAGCTTTTTCTCCATGTATATTAACACTTGTTGTTATAATAGGTTTTTTATATTTTTTTAATAAATTCAAGCAAAAAGAATTATTAGGAATTCTAATTCCAATTTTATTTGATTTATTTTGCACAAGATGAGATAAGTTTGTTTTCTTAGATTGAAGTAATGCTGTAAAAGGGCCTGGAAAAATTTTTTCTAATTGTTTTATAATTTTTAAATCTAAAACCGCATAATTATTTAATTCTTTTAGTGATGCCACCATAATAGATAAGGGACTTTTTCGTTGTTTTAATTTATTAATTTTTTCTATAGCAGAGCTATTTGTAGCATCTGCTCCTAATCCATACAATGTATCAGTTGGATAGATTAATATATTGCCTGAGTTTAGAGTTTTAATAGCGCTATTTATTTGATTTTTTTTAATAATCATTTTTTATATAAACTCTTTTTTTTCATTTTGTGAAACCAGAAATATTGATGTGAATTATGTTTAATCATTTTACCTAAATTTTTTGTAAATATACCATTTATCTTACTAACCGCATCTTCTCTTTCTAAATTAACATTTGATGTATCTAACAAACTAGCTTTAAATTCATAGTTATAATTTTTATCCATTATGCAGTAGGCTAAAATTATGGGTTTTTTTGTTTTTATATGAAATATTGCTGCTCCCTTTGGTATAGATGCCTCAATGTTTAAAAATTTTACTTTAGTTCCTTTTTTACCTGCATTTTGATCTGAAGCTAAACCTAAAAAATAGTTATTATTTAATGCATTAAGCATTTTTTTTGTACTTTCATTTTTAAAAATAATTTCGACATTTTTGGATGTTCTGATTTTAAGAAAATATGTATTTAGATAAATATTTTTTATTGGTTGAGCGACGATGCTAAAATTATAGTCATTTAGACCAAGTATTGGTAAAAAATACTCCCAGTTCCCTAAGTGGCCCGTAACGATAATAGAGCCAGGATTTTCATTTAAAATTTTTCTTGTATTTTCATCAATGCTTACCAATTTATTAATATTTTTTTTATTTAGTTTTTTTGTTCTTAAGAAATCAACTAAAATCATCCCAAAATGTTTATATGTATTCTTTAAAAGAGATAATTGTTCTTTATGGTTTAATTCTGGCAAATTATCTTTTATATTTACTAGAGCTATTTTTTTTCTGATAGGTATTAAATAATATATAAACATTCCTAATTTTCTTCCAATAAACAAGCTTAAAAATCTTGGAAAAAGATTCAGGAAAAATGAAATTGATAAAATAATTAGGTATGCTATAAAAGACATGTGCTGATATTTTTATAAAAAGACTATTATAATATATGTAATTAAAATATGATTACTTACCATTTAAAAAAAATTTGATTAAGTTAAGCATTAATATCTAAATTTAAATACTTAAATATGAGCTCCAATAACATACCAAAACACTTAAAGCGCTACATAGTTGATCAGGACTATGACAGATATACTATTATTGATCATAGTGTTTGGTCATTTATTATGAATATATCAATTCCTTTTTTTAAAAAACATGCTCATCATTCTTATTTAGAAGGTTTAAGAGAAACAGGTATCACACTTAATAAAATTCCTTCGATTGATAATATGAATAAAAAGATGTCTAAGATTGGTTGGGGAGCAGTAGCTGTTAGAGGTTTTATACCTCCCTGGGCTTTTATGGAATTTCAATCTCTAGGAATTCTTCCAATTGCATGTGATATGCGGAGCAGTGAGCATTTAACATATACTCCTGCTCCAGATATTGTACATGAATCTGCAGGTCATAGTCCAATTATTATAAATGAGGAATATGCATATTATTTAAGAGAATATGGAAGAATTGCTTCAAATGCTGTATTCTCAGACCAAGATCAATCAATTTATTATGCTATTAGAAAATTATCAGATATTAAAGAAGATAGAAATGCAACTTCAGAAGAAATTTTAGAAGCTGAAAAAGAATTGAATGTTCTTAAAAAAGATCAATCTCAAGCGAGTGAAGCCACTTTATTGTCTAGATTGCATTGGTGGACCGTAGAGTATGGTTTAATAGGTTCTCTAGATAATCCTAAAATATATGGTGCTGGTTTATTGTCTTCTGTTGGAGAAAGTCAAAATTGTTTGAGTGATAATGTTAAAAAAATACCATTATCAATTGATTGTATTAATTATAATTATGATATAACTGAACAACAGCCTCAATTATTTGTGGCTGAAAGTTTTTGTCAGCTTACAGATATTTTGCATGAGTTTGAAAAAAATATGATTCATTACAATAATGGTTCAAACGATTTATTTAAAGAAGATTTTAATCAAGATGAAATTTCTGAATTAAATAAAATTAATTATTTAAATCAACATGATGTTAGGTTAATTGAATTATATAATGATTTCGAAAGAGAAAAGGTAGACTATAGTTTATTGCTTAAACATTTAGAGCAATATTATCCAGATGAATGGCTACTTAGATTTAATATCTATAAAAGGAATTCTCATCTGAATGAAAATTGGGTTGAAAAACTTAGAGTTTTTCTAACCCAATTTCAAAAAGATTCTGATTTAAATAATGCTATTAATAGAGCTCTTAAATTAATAGAATAAAAAAATTAATTAAATTTTTCCATTATTTGTTCTAACCACATAATCATCTGATCTTCACATTTTTCATCTTCATTATCATAATCAAGCCCTAGTCCCATTAACTGTCCATTTTCCATGGCTACAGATTCTCTGAATTCATACTCTGAAGGATCACATTG